>Ga0209463_1000916_pt1 | contig 19647 bp, 25 predicted proteins | sample AgamicMgSfrz_FD_187169 | JGI IMG/M metagenome (GOLD analysis project Ga0209463, IMG submission 187169) | Agave microbial communities from Guanajuato, Mexico - Mg.Sf.rz (SPAdes) (version 2) | ecosystem: Host-associated > Plants > Phyllosphere > Phylloplane/Leaf | place: Guanajuato, Mexico... | reverse complement strand
CCCTCCTCTTCTCAATTATAATAACAATAAATTTGTTGTTATTATAACAGAACTGACATCAAATTTTGAGAGATTTAATAATGGATTTTTTGTTAGATTTACAGGTTCTTTTGCTATTTTTGATAGCATAGGTAATTCAAAGACATAGTTCATTATAACAAAGTTCTTAAGAAGGCTAAAGAGATGGAATCTAACCGTGAATCTGTAGTAAGTGACTGTTAAGTTTAAATTAGAAGAGGCTAAAGAGATGAAATCTAACTGTAAATCTGTAGTAAGTGACTGTTAAGTTTAAATTAGAAGAGGCCAAAGAGATGAAATCTAACCGTGAATCTGTAGTAAGTGACTGTTAGTTGAGCTTAACTTCAACTCAACTTTGGAATCTGACTATAAATCTGTGCTTAATTAATGTTAGGTTTAACTAGGGTTTAACTAAAAGGGGAGATGTTATTAAAAAACTATATTAAGTGAGTAATAAATCAAACTTAAGTTTGACTAGCGCTGAAAAACTAACTATAAATCTATACCAGGTGATTTTTGGATGTAAGGTTAGTTGCAATTTTAGTATTTTTTTATTGTTAGAATAATAACTTTTATTTTTTGTTTTAAAATATAAAAACGTCGACAATCAGACGCATGACATTATTAAAGTTTCTCTATGAAAAGAAGAGAATAAATGGATGGTTTATAGTATAGAAGAATTGAAAACAGAAATCATGAAATGAGGTGGAACAGGTGGCATTTAAAAAGCAACTGGAAGACTATCGGATTAATTTAAATCGCAATCGATCATGGAAGTATACAGCCGTTTTACTCTTTTTCTTTATCGATTTTTTATCCTTACTGACATCAAAATTCTACTTGAAAACAGAAGATCCGTTGTATCATACCAAAACCTATGAGGCGGTTTTTTCTAACATAACAGGAACCGTAACCATAACCATTGAAAATCATGTGTATCATCCTGTTGATAGCTCACTGGATATGGTGATCAAAATGGATCAAACAGATGAAGAAGAAGTAAGCTTTGTGGCACAAGAAAAAGCGAATCTAAATATCAAATTGCCTGTTCATTTATTGAATGAAGATGATGGCTATTATGTCGTAAGGATCAGCGACTTATCTCCAAATTGGGAAGCATTTGCCTTTGATCTGTATCAAGAAAATGAAGAAAAAGAAACGGTAAATGTGAATGATGTAACTTCTGACCAACGAAAAACGAAAAGTGAAAAAGGAATAGGAACAAAAACCAAACAAGAATATGCACTTTTGATCAATGATTTAGAGAAACAATTTGTTAAAAAGAAAATGAAAAACTATGAAAAAGCAATCACAGTAGAAGCTAAACATAAGCGTCAAACGTAACAAGAAATGAACGAATTACAACGTGATATGAAGTACCAAGTGCAGGAAGGAAAAGCTGATACAGAATCAAAAATTGCGATGAAAAAGGATGCCATTCAATCGAGTAATGCAAGCATTCAGCTCTATAAAGATGAACAAAAAAGCTTACAAGAAAAGCTTCAAAAATAGAATGAAAAGCAACAAGATTTAGCCATGAAGTGAAAAAAGAGGTGTCGCCACTGACTCGCCAATGTGTCGCCAGAGAGTCGCCAGACACCGTTTTGGAGTCGCCAGAGAGTCGCCACTTTGAGGGTTTCCGTGATATCACGGTTTTGCTAGGCTTTGCCTAGCCTATCACACCCTGTGATAGCAAAAACCTCTTATGCTCTTCTCTCTTTTGTAGTAGGGAACCACAATCTACAGGAAAGGAATAAATATTATGGATTTGTTCTCGAAAAATATTGATCCAATTGTGGTTAAAAAAATAGATGAAATTGAAAAGAAAAAAAGATTTCTTGCCAGGCTTTCTTTAAAAGTCAGTTTAGAAAGGAGGGAGGTACTGAGAGAGAGAAAGGATTATGACAAAGAAAGAAAAGAGAAATCATAAAATAGATTTACAAAATTTTTTGCACGGAATAGTGGAGCACATTTTAAAAAAACGGAGTACAACACAGGAAATGGAACGTTAAAAAAAGCAAAAGTTTGAGAGCAAGAGAAGGAATGAAAAGTCCTCTTTTTCCATACTACGATGGTAGAAGGGGGGAAGAAGTAGCAAGTAAAACATGGCGAAGTTTTTTGGGGTATAGAGGATCTATATTCATAAATTCATAATCAACCAAATAGTATAAAGACTTTTTCCCTTTGCCACCTTGGGAGCAATGTATATAATCATTACAGAACTCACAATGGGTTAAATCATCCTTAATAATTGGTGGATTAACAATACTCTCACAATAAGGACAAGGTGGTGTAATCACTATAAACCTCTCTTATGTTTTAAAATGGGAGAGCATTAATACTCTCCCTTAAAACTCACGATTCATATTCCTTTTCTTCATCAATCCATCTATCTTCGGTCAATAGCCCACACTTAGGACATTTATATTTTGGATCTAGTTGAGTTGTTATTGCCTCAAAATTACAAGGTTCACATAAATGAATTAAAAACAAGTATTATCACACTCCAAATCGATAGAAACCACATCATCTTTGTAGGTTTCATAAGTGATAATAACATCTTTTCCATCCTTTTATATTTATTTTGCACATCCAATTATTTATAAAACTATTCGGATCCAACCAGTAAAAAAGCGACTGCTCATTATTCAGCAATCGCACCCGACTGTGGAAAATCTCATCTATATGTCTTATTGAACTAAAGCACCCTTTAGCTAAACAAGCAGCAATAGTTATTATATTTGTCCTAAACCTTTAACACATATATCGAATAATTTGTTCGATTTGTCGAGTTTACTTTAACGCAACCCGTTCATAAACATTTGAGTGATTTGAGGACTATATTTTATCAAATTATCACTATTAATCGCTTGACTCTTCAGTCCCTCTGTGAAAATATGCATAAACATTAATAAAACCTCATCAGAATATGCGGGATTAATTTTCCCTTCTTTACGCCCTTTTTGAAACATTCTTAAAACTAATCGATCATTTGTTTCTTGTGCATCCTTATCAAAAAAAGTCTGTTCACTTGCAAATTGCTGCATTACATTATGAAAAAACATTGATGTCGTACTTTGGATTTTTTTCATTTTATATTGCGTGAGTTCCATATACGTTTGCTCAAAAGATAAATCACTTTCAATCAATCGTTCGTATTCTTTATGAATAGAGGCAAATGAATTCTGTAACGCGGTATTTATTAAATTATCTTTTGTATTGTAATAATTAAATAAGGTTACTTTACTCACACCCGCCCTTTTTGCAATCTCGTCCATGGTTATATTTGAAATTTCCTTGTGATTCAGCAATTCAAGCGTAGCTTCTTCAATAATTTTCATTTTCTTTTCACGTCTTAGATCAAAGCCATTTTTTTTCGTCATCTTCTCACCACATTTTTTCCGTTTTTCAATTACTTTCTACATATATATAGTATTTCATTTTTTGAACCAATTCAAACATTTTAGTAAAAAATAATTTGAATTAATATAGATATGAGCGTATATTATGAACTGTAAACGTGTTTTTAGTAAAAAATTAATCCAGCAGAATAGGAGATGAGACGAATGGTTATAGCAGAAATTAAGGGGCTACAAAAAAAATATAAATCAACCCCCGCCTTAAAAAATGTAACGATGAAATTAAAAAAAGGCGAAGTATTAGGTTTTATAGGACCAAATGGAGCCGGAAAATCGACGACCATCCGCATCCTTCTGGGCATTATAAAATCTAGTGGAGGAACAGCCAAAATCTTCGGGAAGGATGTCTGGAAAGATTCGATTGAAATCCATAAACGACTTGCCTACGTTCCTGGCGATGTAAATCTTTGGCCAAATTTAACAGGCGGAGAAATTATTGATGTTTTTATGCGACTGCAGGGAACGAAAAACGATGCACGACGCGACGAATTAATTCAAAAATTCCAACTGGATCCTAAGAAAAAAGCACGGACTTATTCAAAAGGAAATCGTCAAAAAGTTGCCCTTATTGCCGCGTTTGCTAGTGATGCAGAACTTTATATTTTTGATGAACCAACTAGTGGTCTTGACCCTCTAATGGAAGCTGTCTTTCAAGAGCAAGTAGAAAATTTAAAGAATCAAGGAAAGTCCATCCTTCTTTCTAGCCACATCTTAAGCGAGGTAGAGCGCTTATGTGACCGCGTAGCGATTATTCGTCAAGGAGAAGTAATTGAAACCGGAACATTAGATGAATTAAGACATTTAACCCAATATCAATACAAGGTTACGACTCGTGACGTACCGATTGGATTAAAACAGGTGAGGGGTGTGCATGACCTAGTGATCAATGGTAAAGAAGCTGTTTTCCAAGCCGATAGTGATCAAATTGAGTCTATTCTAGAAGCAATCATTCCTTACCATGTAACAAAGCTCGAGAGTGTACCGCCGACTCTTGAAGCGTTGTTTATGCGTCATTACACTGGAAAGTAGGTGAGAAAAATGAAAAATCGCTTTAATATGACTGGAATGCTCTTTCTTCATACATTACGTAGAGATTGGTTAAAGCTTCTCATTTGGGCAGTGGCCTTAAGTCTTTTCACAGGCGGCTTTGCGAGTGCAATGTATAAAATCTATGAAAAAGACCCTGCTGGATTGATGGCTATGTATGAAACCTTAAAGAATCCAGCAATGATTGCCATGCTTGGACCAACATCAGCTACTGCCGAAACGTATACAGTGGGAGCAATGTACGCACATGAAATGATCCTCTTTACGTCGCTCGTATTTGCCATTGTATCAATTATGCATGTAATAAGTCGAACAAGAAAAGAAGAGGATGAGGGAACAACAGAGCTTATTCGTTCCTTTCAAGTTGGTCGACTGGCCAACACGACAGCAGTCGTTATCGAAATGTTTCTTTTACATTTGGTCATAAGTGTTCTTTCTACAGGCTTGCTACAAGTCCAAGGTGTACCTGGAATGGATTTTCATAGTAACTTATTATATTCCTCTTCATTAGGTATGCAAGGGTTCTTATGGGCGATGATTGCACTCATATTTGCCCAATTAGCTGCTGGAGCTGGAAGTGCAAGGGGAATGAGCTTCTTTACTCTCGGCTTTTTTTATATTCTTCGAATGGTAACAGATATGAAAGCACCAGATGGTTCTTGGTTCAACCCGTTAGGGTGGAGTTATCTAGTAAATGTTTACATTAGTGATAGCTGGCTTCCAATCGTCATTGCTTTTGTTGCCAGTATCGTTTTCATTGCAGTTTCTTATCTTTTGGAACAGGTTCGAGATATGGGATCTGGATATTTACCAGAACGCGCTGGTCATGCCCATGCAAAAGAACGTATGTTGAGTCTTCCTGGCCTTGTATTACGACTGCAAAAAATATTTATTATTGGCTGGCTCTTTGCCCTCTTTATATGTGGAGCTATGTATGGGTCCATTTTTGGAGATATGGATGATTTTGCAAGTGAAAATGAGATCATGAAGCAAATGTTCCTTCATAATTCAGATTACACCATACAAGAACAATTTATGAGCGTTCTCTTCGTGATTTTATCTCTATTGACTACGATTTTTATTGTAGGAAGTCTCATGAGGCTCGTAAACGAAGAAAAGAAAGGGCGCTGGGATCAGCTTTATGCCACTAAATTAAGTCGCACCAAATTTTACTGGTACCATATGATAATAGCTTCCATACTAGGAGTGGTTGGACAATTTTCTGCAATATTAGGGCTCTATTTGGCCCAACGAAGTGTCATGGAAACACCGTTAAGTTTCTGGGAAATTACTAAGGCTGGGATTGTGTGGATACCTGCGATTTTCTTCTTTATCGGCATTTTGTCTGTCCTAATTGGTTGGTTGCCGCGCTTTACGATGATTATTTGGGCTTATCTAATATTTGCTTTCTTTATCAGTTATTTTGGGCAAATGATGGAGATTCCAGAATTCGTAACCAACCTAGATGTATTTAGCTATATTCCAAAAATTCCAATTGAAGAATGGAAATGGGGAGCCATCATCTTCATCAAATTATTGGCTCTCTTCATAATGGTTATTGGTTTCATTGGCTATAAAAAACGGGATTTAGTAAGTGAGTAAAAAAGAAAAGGGTTTTAACGAAACCACTGAAAAAGTGATCGTTTGCAAAAAATTAAAGATTTTAGGGATATCTAAATGTATCCTCAAGCAAGAAACGGGCCTTAGAAGCAACTCTAGAGGTCCGTTTTTTTATGGCTATATAATGAAGAACATATCTATTTGTCGACAATACAATAATTCAAAAAGGTACACCTATTTAGACAGTGAAAAAGCCAACCACAAAACGTCTATTTAATCTATAAAATAAACCTTATTATACGTATAAAAAGTAATTAATCTTTTTATACGTTACATCGTATATTTAGACTATCCAATAAAAAAAGTGATAAATTATAACAGGTTTATTAGAGGGAATTTCAATCTAATAAATTCAAGTGAAATTTGTTGTTGGAAGTGTGATACATTAAATAAGAGACAAGAAATGAAAGGAGTTTTTTTAATGAGTAATCATGAAGCACAAAATGAATTGCCACCAAAAACATGTACAATTGATCGACTTGTAACGATGCCGGATGATGTAAATAAAGTACTCAAGGGCAGCAAAACAGCAACTCGCCGAAATGGAAGATATGCTGATGTAGGAGAGATAATGGTCTTAGGGGATAAAAAGTTTATAGTGGAACGGGTTTATTCTCAATCACTAGGTGAATTAACAGATGAAAATGCTCGCCAGGAAGGCTATGCTACAGTAGAGGAATATAAACAATCTATTTTGTCTTATCATCCTGGGATGCCTTGGCTTCCGCACATGAGGGTATGGGTGCATGAGTTCAGATTAGTTAACGATTGATAGGTAAAAGAAATGGATTTGTTGTACCGTATATTAGTATATATTCATGTTTCTAGTGTCATTTTATCGATTGGGCCTTTTTTTATTCTCTTACCAATTGTTAAAAAACTACATAGTTCAAGAGAACAAGAAGTGAATGCCTATTTGATCACATTTCAATCTGTTGTTAGGCTCGCAAAACATACGGGCCATGTTCTTGTTATCACAGGGATACTCCTTGTTATGTGTGGTCCATGGACGTGGACTACTCCGTGGATTATAATGACACTGATTTTCCTCTTTTGCTCATTGTTCTTTCTGGCTCGTGCATTTTCACCAACAATTCGAAAGTACAAGAAGGAAGGGCAAAATAAAAAAGAACTGGCGACTAAACTAAAGCGATTTATTTGGATTTACATCATTCTATTAATGACTATGCTTTGGTTTATGGTCGGTAAGCCGACTTTTTGGTAAAATATCTTACAGTTTTCTATAAAGTAAGGAATAGTTTAACTATTTATCATCAAATTGGTAAGAGTGGTCCTGATTCAAAAACTTCAGGTTACTTACAATTATCTTGGAATCTTTGAGTCAGAACCCTTATTAATGTTCCTCTTTTAAGGAAGAATTTTTATCACATGAAAAACACCGTAACGTCCCATCAGGCTGAATAAGTCCATTTAAAAAGCCATTTATGCAATATATTTCTTTCTTACATATAGTACAACTTCCAATAAACTCTTCCATTTTTTAAATCACCTCTTTAACATAGGATCTTTGTTTCGCTATATTCACCTTTATAACCAATGATTTGGATATTGCCTTGATTGAAATAAATTATTATAAATAATTGAGATAACTACTATCAATAGGGAACCCAATAGAACAGGAAGAAGGAATCCCCAACCTACTTGATTATTAACGGCAACAAGTGCACTAGCTGCTGCTGGAGGATGCATCGTTTGTGTAAGGGCCATTAGAATCAATACAAGAGCTAATACGAGACCAAGAGTAAATAAACTTTTCCCTAATAAACACCAAATAATAATAGCAAAAGTAGTGGCAAGCAAATGCCCTCCGACTACATGTCTTGGTTGAGAAAGAGCACCCTTATGAGCCCCAAATACTAAGATACAACTCGCTCCAAGGGGGGCTAATGCCATAGGATATCCTAGATGAATAGCCATAAAACTAACAGTAATAATAGCAATAAGTGCACCTACAGCTGAAATAATAGAATCAATATAATCAACTTTAGCCTCTTGTCTAATCGTCCCTTTCATTTTTTTTAGATACGCAGCTAATCCTATGCTTGAGTGATGACTCCAATTCTTTTCAAGTTTTTTTTCCATTTTAATATCCTATTATCCTCTCTAACTAGTTTGGCAAGTACTTTGTCAAAACTTCTAACATATAAAGTTATTTTATAAGAAAACCCTGAATATTTAAATAGCTATCTGAATTTTCATTGTTTTTTAGATTTAAAAATTAAATTGAGTTTATTTAATCGTTCGAATTTATCTTGTAAAGTATACAAAAGCGAGGGAATCAAAGAATAAAACTTTAAATAAATGGGAAGTACTAAAAGAAAAGATTCATTACGAAGTATGTAGCTATTTTAGGATAAGAGTAAGTCTAGCCTAGCTATAGGGTAGACTTACTCTTATCAGTTATCAGTTAAATAAATTTATTAAAAAGCCTAGTTTCAGTCCCGTCAGGCTTGAAACTAGGTCCCTATTATAATTCCTACCTTGTTAAAAAAGCGTTGTTTTCTATTCTTATTAACCACTGTTTTTTTATCGAGATATTAAGGCATTTCTATACTTAATTGATCATCTTATATACCCCAGGTCCAAAAAATTCAAAGTGAATAAGTTTCGGATTAACACCTAACTCTTTCAAACTTGTTACAATGGAACGAAGGAATGGAACTGGACCACAAATATAGTAATCTGCCTCACTGTCAATAACTTTAGTTTTTTAACCATTCCTCGTCAATATATCCTTGTTTACCAAAATGAATATCCTTTACATCTTCTTCAGAAATACTTCCATAAACAAAGAATAATTGATAATTCAATAATATGCTCTTCAAATTTTTAATTCTTCCTTAAATTAAAAAATATAAACGTTAAAAAAATGTTCACAATTGAATCAGATAAGGACTAACAGGAATTATTTTTAGGAAGCCATCTATCCAATTTATTACTCAATTATATGATTACTTATATAAACCATAAGTAAATCACCATAACCTAATGTAAAGCAATATAGTATAGTATCTTCAAATGGATAATCAACGAATCCACTTATTAAAACTGTGGATCCTACCACTAATAAATAAGTGCTTATTAATTTCGTGAATCTTTTCTTATCTTTAATATGAAATTGCTTCCATCCCGATAACCATCTAGTATATTTCTTTACACCAATAAGGTAATAAAGAAAAAAGAACAAAAATGCTAAACAAATTAAACGATAATTCATGTATAGAGACACCTCTTTATAAGAAATGGTTATTTTCTAAGCTTTATAAAAATACAAAGAGTCACTATTTTTTTCCACATAATATATATCTTTTTGATAATTTATATCGTTCCCTTTTAGTATCATTCTTTATCTTGTTAAATATTTTAAATTTAATTGTCCTTATTTAGGACTTTTGAAAAAAAAATCACCATATGCATGGAAAATCTCTATAACTTGATAACCTATGAGAGATAGTGCTGTTAAAGAAAAGAAACCCATAATAAAAAAGCGAATCCACATAATTTATCTTCTCCCTTTGTTAATATGTTGTTAAACATTTTCTTAGCTATTATCTAATTTAGTATAATTAACCATAACTTATTTAATTCATAAACAAAGTAGGATTTAATACTCTACTTGAAAAATAATAGACCTACTTCATCATGTAGTAATATCAAAGATTAAGTAGGTTACCTAGATACCCACTCTTGCAATACAAGTAGATTATCTTACCTTCATTATCAAAATAATAAATGCCATTTACCCTATAAAATTTCATATTTTCTACTATGCCAATAATCGACATAATGAAGTATGTATGGAACTTAAGAAATAAGTTGTTATTTGCTATGACAGGAATTTTAAAGATGAGATGTAGCTTTAAATATACAATTTACTGACCTTTACTATATTTTTTTGCTATTAGGAATCCTAAAAGTATCTTATCAATATTTATGTTATATGAAAAATATATTTATTGTTATAATGTTATATATATTTCATATGATTGGGTGATTGAGATGGATATTAAACAACTAAAATATTTTAAAACCATTGTAGATGAAGGTGGGATATCGAAGGCTGCACAAGTATTACATATGGCACAACCCCCACTTAGTCAACAACTTCAGCGTTTAGAAAAAGAACTTGGAACAACTTTAATCAAACGTTATACTCAGCAATGGGAGTTGACTGAAACTGGAAAAATATTGTATAGTCATGCTGTCCAGATGTTGCAAGAGAGTAAGATTATTAAACAGGAAATTCAAGAAATGGAAGAGGGGCTCAGGGGAACTTTATCTATTGGTATAGCCTATACTTGCGTTTCTTATCTAATTAAACATCTAAACGCTTTTAGGGAAGCTTATCCAAATATATTTATTAAAGTCTGGCAAGGTGACTCCTCTCATTTAGAAGAATTGCTAATTGAACAAAAAATTGAATTTTCATTGATGCTTCTTCCCCAAAGGTTAGAAAATTACCAAGTGACATGTTTGCCGGAAGAACCCTTTGTATTAGTAGTACCCTCAATTTGGAAAGATCGCTTTTCAAAAGACACTGTAAACTTGAAAGATATTATAGAGTATCCCTTCCTTATGCTAGGTCATATGAAAGGATACTCCGTATACGAAAATATGTTGAGTAATTTTCATAAACATCAATTTTCCCCTAATATTGTAATGGAGTGTAAAGATATTTCTACGTTACTTTCTTTAGTTGCTTCCGGGGTAGGTATCTCTATTGTTCCAAAATCGGGAATTCAGGCAAGTTTTAAACATGATATTGAAGTTCTTGAGATAGAAAATTTCCAGCTCTACATTGAGCCAGCTATTGTTTCACTTAAAAAAAATAGTCTTACCAAGGCTGCAAGATATTTTTTAAATCACTTTACAGTTGAATAATTACCAGTCTAACTAGAAAAGTGAATGTCAAAGCAAACATTTTTTCTAATCAAAAAAGAGCTTCTAGGGAGCTCTTTCTAAAAATGATTATTCAATAATATGGTTACTTATATACACGGTAAGTAAATCGCCATAACCTAATGTAAAGATATAAATGATAGCGTTTTCATAAGGGTAATTCACAAAGCCACTTATTAACAAGGAGATACCTACCACTAATAAGTATGTTCCTACTAACTGAGCAAACCTTTCCTGGTCTTTTACCCGAAATTGTTTCCATCTTGATAGCCATCTAATATACTTTTTTATTCCAATAAAATAGAAGGAAATAAAAAATACAAGTGATAAACCAATTAAATGATAATCCATTAGAAAGACACCTCTTTACAAGAAAATGAGTATCTATACTAAAAAGTATATCATAATATTTTGTTATGTTCTCTATCTGATGAAAATCCACTAATGAAATGACAATTCATTGCTAACTCTTTTATTCCTATTTTATTGAAGGCTAAAATAGGAATAAAAATGACAAGTTTTCCGTAACGAGACAAGAGTATGTAGCTGTATTATTAGGCTACTAAGGAAAGATTCTTTCCTATTATTTTATTATTATTTCTTCCAACATCTTCTGTAATTTTTCTTGGCTTTTCCGAATTGTTTCAACTTCTTCATTTAGTTTTTCTAATTTTTCTGTCATCGGTTTTAAAGCTTCTTGAAGCATTACTTTTAATCGAATAGTTTTTTCGCTTTCTTTTACATCCACTATTACTCGCTACTTTTGTAAATTAAATCAACTTATCCTACATTCGTAAATTTATTTTCCTTAATATTTGTTTTGATTGCTTTCTATTAAATGAGAATGAATTTTTTTTAATTGCTTTTCATCTAAATTAAAGGCATCTATAATTTTATTATATAAGTTTTCCGTTATTCTTCTCTTACCAACCTCCACTAAAGCAATTAATGAAAAACTACAGTTAACTACTTGAGCGAAATTACGTTGATTCATGTTGTAACTTTTTCTTATAAATTTAACCATCTCTTTATCCATTTAAATTCCTCCTACATACAAAAATCATGACAATGAATATCCCATATATTAATTGCAACCCTAAAAAGTAAAGGGAAGTTATAAAAATTAAAATTCTCAGATAAGAAATCTATTGAGAATGAATAGAACAATAATATCGATATAATCGGCAGTAACAATATAAGGTGAGATGAAAAGTTTTTTGATTTAATATCCTTCCATCTTCATAAATCAGAAAACTACTCGATTAGCTTAACAAATTTTCAAACATATCAAAAATATTATTTTTCTTATAATATTATATGCAAAAGATTATAAAGACGTTTATAGACATACTTAAATCTGTTCTATAATGGAGGAAGCTTCATAGAAACATCCCGTTAGGTATTTTTAAATTATCATTATTGATTAAGTTACATTATCAATGAGCACTGTCCAATTAATCACAAAAACGATTAAGAACTAAAAGCAATAACCCTATTTAGAAGTAAGTCATGTATATCCTATACATATCTAGTCTATATAAGAAAGGATATCGAGAATATCAAAAGCCCCTGAAATTCGCAAAAATTTCAGGGGCTTGATCTGTAGATAATTAAACGGATTGGAGGTCACTTTATTTACTTTTCTCCTAAAATGGCTACAGGGCTAAATACCTCATAATGAATATGTTCGTTTGGTACATCCCATCTATGTAATGCTTTCAGAATGGCTTCCATAAAAGGAATCGATCCACAGAAGTAAAAAACGGCTTCTTTTGAAGGAACAATTGATTGCAACAATTCTAAATCAACGTAACCTTCTTTATCAAAATCATCACCAGGTCGATCCTCTTCACTAGGCGAACTATAACAGGTAAAGGAGGTGACATTTTCATTGCTGCTATCTAATTGAGCCACATGTTCTTTAAAAGCATGGGTTTTCCCATTGATGGCTGCATGAATAAAGGTAACCTGACGTGTTGGCTGTTTTTCTACGATGGTATTCAGCATACTAAGTAAAGGTGTAATCCCTATTCCTCCACTAATGAGAACAACAGGCTGCTCGCTATCATCAAGTACGAAATCGCCAGCTGGAGCTGAAAACTTGAGCGTCCCTCCAGTTTCAACTTGGTTATGTAAATAGTTGGAGACAATCCCTGCTGGAGCACCATCATGTGCATCTTCTCGTTTTACACTGATTCGATAATAATCTTTTCCAGGTGCTTCGGAAAGACTATAATGACGGATATGCGTGTATTTCTCTCCAGGAACGGCTGCTGCTAATGTAAGATATTGTCCTGCTTTGTAAGAAGCAATGGCTTTATCATCCTTAGGTTTTAAATAAAAAGAAGTCACATTATCGCTTTCTTCTACCTTTTTATCGATATAAAAGCTTCGATATCCTTCCCAACCTCCCGGTTGGCTCTCTGTCTCTTTGTAGAGATCTTCTTCTAGCTCAATAAAAGCATTGGCAATATATCCGTACGCTTTTCCCCACGCTTCAATAATCTCATCTGAAGCTGCATCTCCCAAAACATCCTTTACTGCTTGAAGTAAGGTTTCACCAACAACCGGATATTGTTCAGCTTTTACGCCTATCGCCCGATGTTTTTGTGAAATTCTTTCAATGACGGGTTTAATGGCTTCTAAATTTGTAATATGTTCTCCTGCAGCATACACGGCATAACCTAATGCTTCTTGTTGAATTCCTCTTTTTTGATTCGTTTGATTAAACATATTATACAAATCTGGTGCCTTTTCAAATAGTAACTCATAAAACCTTTTCCCTATTTGTTTACTATGCTCTTTCAAAACAGGCACTGTTGATTGAACGATCTCAATTGTTTTAGAGTCAAGCATGTTACATCATCCACCTTTTAAGAAGTTTTTAATATATATTGGGACTGAATACTATGTTTAATATAACTAAATTTATCCAATCCTATACGATTCGTGAAAGTCTATAGGTAATATTCACATTTGAGCATCATTTTAAAACATCGTTCATTTTTCAATCTATACGGTTTTTAAACTGTATACGATATACAGACATAGTTACCATAAGGGGTTTTATCAGAATTTAGTAGCAGGCTTAAGCCTGCTTTTTCTTTTATCTTGATAAAAAAACTAATAATGACTCACACTTATGGGACATATACATAACATTGATTAGGACAGTAATATTACTGTCTATTCCACAGAGGAGGTTGAAAATTGTCTAAGATATGTATTCTTGGAAACGGTTGTGCAGGTAAGACTACACTAGGGAGAAAATTAAGCAGAGACCTTTCACTTCCATTCTTTGAAATGGATGAGAAGCTCAAATTTTTAAAGACAACTCCTTTTCCTTCCAGACAGCAAATCAGACATTTCTCAAGGGAACTAAACAAATTATTAGATAAAGATAAATGGGTAATAGAAGGCTGGGGATATAGAGAAACATACGAAGATAGATTTAAAAAAGCAGATATTATTATCTTCCTAGATGTACCTTTCCAACTTTGTTTAGAGCGATGCCATAAAAGATTAGGTACAAACAACTTAGAGATTCTAAAACGAAGTGTAACAAAATTAAATATATTTGATAAACATGTACGTCCATTATTATTAAAGTTAATCCAGAAGTATAAACATGAACCTGAGAAAATAAATCTTCAGATTGACGAGAATTTCAAATATGAAGACATACTGGGACAAATTAACCTAGATGTAGAGACGATGAAGAAACATAATAATAAACAATCTGAATACCAAACAAAGTTCTGAGCAAACTAATCAAGATGCAACGAGGCATCAGCAAAAGATTACAATAAAAAAACAGAAAAAAACTATCTCACATACGCCAAGATAGTTTTTTTCTATTTTTAGGATGTACATGATATACAAAACAGTTTACATAAAGTGCACTTCCGATATCAAGCAAACGAGACTTTAGTACATAAGGGCTTGCTTGCTAATTTTCTTGTTTATACATTTCTTTATATTGTTGATAAATCAATGTTTCGAATTTTTGTTGATTGGAACGTAATACATAAGAAAACTACCTTTTATACATATACTAATTTAAGTTTAAATGATGTTTAAAGTAAAAAAATCCTCTTTTATCCAGTTCACTTCTACAAAATAGTTTGATAACATTCATAATTGATGATCTATTAGCAGACTAGCTGCTCAACCAAAAAAACAACCTCACTCTGGAGTGAGGTTGTTTTTTATTTTATTTATATTCAAGAAGGAATTTATTTTGTTAAAAGAAAACTTATCAATGCTCAAGAGAGGAGGAAAATAACCGGATTAAGTCCTCTTTGTTTTGAACGAGATCTTCTAATGTATAGCGATTTAATATCTCTAGAAATGATTGGAGAGCTTCATGGAGTGCATATTTTAGTTTACAAGAAGGCGAAGTGGCGCAGTAATCGCCGCATTGTTGAAAGTAATCAACAATATGGAAGTCCTCTTCCGTTCTGGATACGACTTCGCCAATATTAATTTCTTTTGGAGCCTTGGCAAGCTTAATCCCTCCATTTCGGCCGCGAATTGTTTCAATATAGCCGAACTGTCCCAGCTGATGGATGATTTTTATCAAGTGATTTCTTGATATATTGTAATTCTCTGCAATTTCTTTTGTTTTACTTAATTCCCCGTCTTTTTTAAGAGCTAAAAAGATTAAAACACGTAAGGAATAGTCCGTATAGTTTGTTAATCTCATTCCAAAAATCCCCTTATTTTATCCGAAATTCTTTTTATTATAGCATTTAATTTTTTATTAAACCTCTAGATTGTGACAACTTTCCGAAAGATGTATCTAAAATATATCTTTTCTACACACTGTTAGTATATTATAAACATGTATTTAAAATATATGTTTTTTGGAGGATGCGCAAAATGCTAAGCGAAAAAAATATAGAAATTATTAAAAGTACGGTACCTGTGCTTGAAAAATACGGAAAAGATATAACTGCTCGTTTTTATCAATTATTGTTTGATAGTCATCCCGAATTATTAAATATTTTTAATCATATGAATCAAAGACAAGGAAAACAGCAAACTGCACTAGCCAATGCTGTTTATGCGGCAGCTGCTAATATTGACAATCTAGCTGCAATTATTCCAGTTGTGAAACAAATAGGACAGAAACACAGAGCACTAGGGGTTCTTCCAGAACATTATCCTATTGTTGGTGAAACTTTATTAGCAGCAATTAAAGATGTATTAGGCGATGCTGCTACCGATGAAATTATCAATGCGTGGGCTGAGGCTTATGGCGTGATTGCAGATGCCTTTATAGGAATTGAGCAAGAAATGTATAGAGAAGCAAAGGAACAATATGGTGGTTGGGAAGGTTTCAGAAATTTCATTGTTGAGAAAAAAGTCAAAGAAAGTGATGTCATCACATCCTTTTATTTAAAGCCAGAAAATGGAGAAGCCATTGCCTCTTATCAAGCAGGACAATATCTTACAATAAAAGTCGAACGAAAAGGGGAAAATCATACACATATTCGTCACTACAGCTTATCTGATGCGCCTGGAAAAGATTATTATCGAATTAGTGTGAAACGAGAGGAAAAGGGAGTCGTCTCCAATTACTTACATCAAGACATTCAAGAAGGCGACCTTTTAGCAGTAAGTGCGCCTGCAGGTGATTTCGTTCTTGAATCAAAGAAAACGCCTGCTGTTTTAATCAGTGGCGGCGTAGGGTTGACACCAATGATCGGTATGTTAAACACCATTGTAGAGCAACAGCCAGAACGTGAGGTAACGTTTATCCATGGTGCATTAAATAGTAAGGTTCATGCGATGAAAGACCATGTTACTAAACTAGCTAATGAATATGCAAAAGTTAAAAGCTTTGTTGCTTATTCTCAACCTACTGTGAAAGACAGAATGATTAAGAATTATGATAAAAAAGGATTTATTGATTTAGAATGGCTAAAATCGATTTCCCAAAATAAGCAAGCAGATTTTTATTTTTGTGGACCAGTTCCGTTTATGCAAATGATGTACGGTGCCCTTAAGGAATGGGGGGTTCCTGCAGAGAATATTCATTTCGAATTTTTCGGCCCAGCAAGCCAATTAGAAGAACCGGTTGCCACAGTATAAATAAATAGATCCTAAATTATAGGATTTTGAAGAGAATGAAAAGTTCCAATAACTTTATCTTATTGGAACTTTTTTTAGTTTAATAGTGTCACTATATTTAATATTTTCTAGATGACTTCAATTCAATTGAAACCTTTTATCCCAAAAACTTAAAATTAGTGGATAAATAAGCAAAAGGGACTAATATAGGTTATTCCCTTTTTAATACAATGCTTCTTTCCGGAACACATACAAAAAAGAAGCCCTTGCAATAGCAGGGCCCATCCATTCCACCATTTATCGTTTATGCAGTTTTTTTTACATCCTTGATGTGCCAACAATCTCCTTACAGATCAAAGGGTAAAAGGCTGCAAAAAACGCACCTTTTATACATATGCTCGTACGGAAAAATGTAGTCTATATAGAAAAAATATGTCATGCTTTACCTCCAGTTATAGAGTTACCTTAAAAAGCTGCCTTGTCTTTACAGACGAAGCAGCTTTTTATTTTGTGAACAACAATAATTACTTTAACATCTTGTGATAAATTTAAATATTTCGTCCGTAAACGTATACCTTTTAGTAGTAAGATGAACTACTTATTACTTATTACTTATAGATTTAGTATAAAGAGTAGATTTTTCAACATAATTATAATAATAAGGAGAAAGTGCATCTATTAAGTAACCTAAAGGTGGTGATTACTTATGAAAAATAGGGATAAAAGACGAAAAAAGAAACGTGATTCTTTAAAGGATTACTTAAAAAACAAGTTAGGAAATTGGAAACCTGGACTTGGCAAAGAGTCTACCTCCAACTCTAAGACGACGCAAGAAAATAGAAGCCTTGATTAAATACTATTTGTGTGTAGATATTTAGAAGTTTTTCATCATAAAAAATAGCCCCCTTTAGAAGTCTATCTCTAGAGAGGGCTTGATTATAAGGCATATTTATTTAACAGCTTCTTTTAATTCTTTTCCTGGTTTAAAAGCAGGAACCTTTGAAGCCGGAATTGTCATTTCTTCACCTGTTTGAGGATTACGGCCTGTACGCTCTGCGCGCTTACGCATTTCAAATGTACCAAATCCAACTAATTGAATTTTTTCTTCTTGGGCAAGCGTATTAGAAATCGTTTCAAACAACGCATCTACAGCCTTTTTGGAATCCTGTTTCGTTAGTTCTGATTTTGTTGCAACTGCATCTACTAGTTCAGTTTTATTCATATTCGAACACCTCATCCTCTTATTTTAAGATAATATGTAGAGATGCTAACGTATCATAGTTTCCATACGCTTGTCACTCGATAAGGTTAGATAAAAAGGGGAAATTCTTGTTTACTCGGAAACTTTCATCTTTTTTTCACTATTAAATGATAAATTAATTGTTAATCATGCTGTAATGCATTTTTAATAGATATTCCCCTTTCTATTTTCAAGCTTACCTATAAAAGGTGAGCTTTTTTCTTATAATCTGCATTTCATTTATATAATATGATTTATAAGAAACCGAAAAAACCTGAATTATTTATAAACAGGTTCTTTTTGGTTTAAATATATAAATTCCTTTACTTCTACGATTGAAAGACCTAACTGATAAGCTTCTTTCATGAGACTTATCCATTCCTCATCAAGCGTATTATCTTTTTCTTTTAGCACTCACGATTCCTCCGACTTTCCTAGCTGAGGGTACTTAGGTGCCATCATCTAATGATAAAATCTTGGAAATTAATACTATTGATTCAACAAAAACTTTTGAATTTCCTGCAATAAATATCTTTTTATATCGTTAATTAAGATTCTATATAAAAAAAACTTTTTTCTGTTTAAAGATGTATAAGATGTACATCTTTACTTTAAAGTGTTAAATTGTTAGTCTTTTAGTAGACAATTTTTTATTGGTATTCCTTAGCCAAAGGCTAAAGAGCTCAACCGTACGAGGTTGAGCTTTTTTAATCTTATACATTTATTACTTACAAATTAATTAGGAGATGACATCAATCTAATGTTAAAAAATAAAGTCGAAAATCTAGAAACATTTAAGGTAGAATACTCTGTATCAAAAAATAATACCACAGTTAATAAATTCGTCATTATAAAATCTATTAACGATCCAAATAAAGTTATAAGATTAGCTAGATTAGATATATCTACAAAGGAGAGAATTTTCATTCAAGATGTAAAAGTTTTGAGCTTCAAAACTATATAAAAAGTTCATTCCAAGATGAGTAAATTATCATACCTTGAGTGTTGTTAGAATATAGAAAATGTTAATATAAGAAAAAAGGCAACTAAACTTTTTTCTCACATTTTATAATAGGTGATGAATTTGAAAATAGTGAATTTATTAATAACATTGATTGCTGTTTTACTTTTTATATCTAGTTGCAGTACACAAGTACCAAAAGAGAAAAATAAGGTAGAAGATATTTCAAGGCATAGCGTATTTAATTTAGATGCTGAAACTATTAAAGACTTAGAAAAAGGAATCATAAAAGGAACACCTTTAAGGCTTGATAATGATACTAAAATGAGTGATGTAGAAAGAATTTG
>Ga0209463_1000915_pt1 | contig 19688 bp, 20 predicted proteins | sample AgamicMgSfrz_FD_187169 | JGI IMG/M metagenome (GOLD analysis project Ga0209463, IMG submission 187169) | Agave microbial communities from Guanajuato, Mexico - Mg.Sf.rz (SPAdes) (version 2) | ecosystem: Host-associated > Plants > Phyllosphere > Phylloplane/Leaf | place: Guanajuato, Mexico... | reverse complement strand
AAAAAACACTACCGGTTTCTTCCTTCTGAAGTGGCAGTGTTTTTAACAACTAGTTTTGTTATTCCCATATATTATAATTCGAATAACCTTCTCCAAACAATCCGGTCGGTTCCATGGCTTCAAACATAGAAATAAGCTGTTCTTCGATTTTTTTTACTTCGCGGTCCGGAGTTATGGCTACTTCAATTACTATTTTATTCCCCCCCTTTTTAAGGGTACAAGTTTATTATTATATAAACTTGGAGGGGCTACGATAGCGAAATATAAGGAGTAAATGAAAATAGACTTAAGCCACCGTACGTGTAGTAATACATAATAAGAGCTCTCCCTTTAAGAAAAGGAGAGCTCTTATTAGTTAAAGTTTATTTCCTTACGAACGGGTATTAATTCGAGTTGAATTATAGATGGTGGTTTATTCAACCATTTCCTTTTTTAGTAGAACTCTCTTTCAAATCCTTCTTTTTGATTTTATATCCTATATATAGAATCAAAAACCATATTGGTGCTACAACTAATGCTATTCGCATGTCTTCAATGAATCCCATTAAGACAATAACAAATGCTAAAAATGTTAAGGCTAAATAGGTTGAAACTGGATATAACGGTATTTTAAATGCTAGCTTTTCTATTTCTTTTTTTGTTTTTGATTGTCTAAACTTTAATTGTGTAATTAGGATAATCGTCCAGCTAGTAATAACTGCTACTGTGGCAACAGCAGAAATATACAAAAACACTTTTTCTGGAACAATATAATTTAAAACTACTGCGACTAATAAAAACAACGAAGAGAATAGGGTTCCACGTACCGGACTGCCATTCTTGCTAAGCTTTCCAAAATATTTCGGACCGTTATTTTGCAGTGATAAATTGTAAAGCATTCTCCCAGAAGCGAATAACCCACTGCTAAAAGCAGATAATGCTGCTGTTATGACAACAAAGTTAATTATATGCGCAGCACCTGGAATTCCAACTTTATCAAAAATTAACACAAACGGGCTGCCATTCGCGCCTACCTCATTCCACGGATATAAAATCATCATAACTCCCAATGCACCGATATAAAAAATTAATATCCGCCAGATGACATTGTTGATAGCTAACGGAATGGATCGTTGCGGATTTTTTGCTTCCCCTGCCGTAATCCCTACCAATTCTACCCCACCAAATGAAAACATCACAAGTACCAATGACATTAAAATGCCGTTGATTCCATTTGGCATAAATCCTCCGTGGGTCCAAAGGTTATCAAAACCAATTGGTTGTCCTCCATTCCCAGTTCCCAGGAGAATGATTCCTAATCCAAGAAGAATCATTCCAATAATGGCTACAACTTTAATCAGTGCAAACCAGAATTCAAACTCACCATATGCTTTTACATTAGCAAGGTTTATCGCTGTTATTACGATAAGTACAGACAGTGCTACCAGCCAAGATGGAATATCAGGAAACCAGTAATTCACATAAACACCAACGACCGTTATTTCTGCCATGCCAACGACAACCCACATAAACCAATAGGTCCAGCCTGTTAAATAACCTGCAAATGGTCCTAAATATCGATGCGCATATGTACTAAAAGAACCAGAAATTGGTTCATCTACAGCCATTTCCCCTAGCGCTCTCATAATTGTAAAAATTACCAAACCCCCGACTAAATAAGAAAACAAAATGGATGGACCAGCCATTTGAATAGTTGCACTTGAGCCATAGAACAGTCCAACACCAATTGCACCGCCCAGTGCAATTAACTGGATATGCCGATTATCTAACCCCCGTTGAAGTTTCTTATTTTGATTCTCTTTACTCAATCATTTTCCCTCCAGATAATAGTATTCTAATATTGCACGTCCTATAAGAAACTAAAATAAAAAAAACGCCCTTTTGGATTAACCAAAAGGACGATTCAACTCGTGTTACCACCTTAAATTCATAAGCAACTCATATTGCTTACCTTCATAAGTACAGTCATCTGACGATACTCTAGCACATGATTACGGGTGCTAAGCCGGTGTAGCCTACTAAGGAATCCCTATTCAGTACACTGCTCCAAGATGAATTCACAATCGTTCAACATGCACCTCTCATCAACCGGTAACTTTCTGTCTGTCTGCTAGATTGCTACTATTTCTTATCATAGCCTTTATTCTTATATCCCGAAATGTTTGAAACAAATCTTCGTTATGCATATATTAATTGTATATTATACTATCATTTCCTTTAAGATTGTCAATGTAAATATTCTTCGACTTCCGCAGTTTAAGACGATTACTTTTTAATATGTTATTCAATTACACGGCTCGTAAACTAAAAAAGCAGCATTCCCGCTGCAGTATAGAACCTTCTTTTGTGAAGTTAACTACAAAAATAATTTCTGTTTGTTTCTTTATTGTAGGATTGCTGTCTCAATTAACAAATACTTATCACTTATAATAGTCCTTAATCCTTCTTAGACTGAATTTAAATAAAACAAAGAAGCTTAATGATTCTACTTGGCAAATTTCTTAAGTGCTAAATAGAATTTAAAGCAGATTTCTATATTATATATTTATTGTGTAAGCTTCTTCTCTTGTCTGTTAGTGAAACTGCATACTTGCTTATCGGTTTATTCCTCTTTTAATTTTATATTCATTCGTCATTGCTGCCAGATGCAGCTGACAGCAAGTAAGCATATTGATTTGCGTTTGTCATTTCTCTCCTAGCATCTATGTTAAATTTTGAAACAAGTTCTACAATGCTGTCCCTTCCTATGAGGAAACATGAGAAGGAGTCATACCAGTTGCTGTTTTCACATTTGTTTCTCTTGCTTCCGTAATTTCTGACAGGGTAAAATCCCAACATATTTACTACTAGCTTAATCTTTTATCCGTTACTAAAAGTAAATTTACAATCTACCTATTCGCATACAAAGAAAAGCACTCCCCTTAAAAAAGGAATGCACTCCCCCGCTTTATCTCTTACGTTTTTTATTACAGCTTTGCCACCATTGCTGGGGCACTTTCTATAGTCTCTTGCATTTTAATTGTAAATCTCAATGGTACGTGTCTTTAATACCACCAAATGAGCTATTTTTTTGCCTAAGCAGAAATAATATTTAACAGATACATGCTCCCACAATGATTAATAAAATAAATAACACGACAATTAAGACAAAGTTATTATTATGATATGTTGGACAGGCATAACTGTAAGCTGGTGCCGTATAGGATGGGAATGATTGAACAAAAGTAGGGTGCGTTGGTTGAGGAGGGACATTTGCACCGACAGTTGGAGGTGCGTTTACGTTTGCATACATATTTAAACATCCTTTCTTTTTAAGTAAGCTTATCACTACATAATACTCTCAAATATGAAAATGGAGCCCGTCTACTGAAAATTGGGTTTTTACCCGGTAATTAAAAAGGAAATTTATCGTATAATTTGCTTATGCTTATTTTGCATTAGAAGAACTGGTATCCCAATGAAATTATATAATTATTGTAATTTAGTAATGATACGGAACTTTGGTTATGGTGTACGACATGTTGTTTTATTTTGAAGTCAACGCTAGTCTGTTGTCTGTTTGTCAATGCTGATAAACGGGAAAAAGAAGGTCTTGTCAACAAACTTGTCAGGGCTGCTGACTGATTACTCCCTTGCATTCTCTTTTTATTTAAAACCTGAATAATTTCTTCATCAGTCTTAATGGAAAATCCATGTCCGAAATATCTCCAATCATCTAAAAGTATGGCATTGACCCCTCTAAACCATGGTGTTTGTGAATTATAGTCAGGATTATCAAAATAAACAATGTCACCAGGTAAAAAACTATCTGAATAAAACGTAACTAGACCAAGATCTGTATCTGTATGCCAGCTATATAGATACAGTTTTTGAAAATGAGCATTAAATAAATGATGTCCAATGGTCTTTAACGTAGCATAGTAATAGATAATCACAGAAGCTGTTGCACATTCAAACGCATACAGGGAACTGTTCTTAAAAATGTCCATAATTGCATCAGATGGCCTTACATCCGGTCTCAGCAAAAAACCACCACCCTTAGTTAATTGCCAGTAATTTGGGTTACATCGAGCTAGCTCAAAAATAGTAAATTCAGGGTTGGTTTCATCCATTTCTTTTGCGCTTTTAATAATATTTTTCCGTAATTTTATTTCAAAAAGTAATTCACTCGGAGAAATATAAGAATATACGTTATGATCTTCTTGCATATATTGCATAATGTTTTTTTCAACTTGCTCTAATTCCAAATTTCCTTGAAATTCAAAGGATTTACCCATTACTTGTATCATTATTGCTCCTCCATTCACTGCTTTTTCCAACTGTGTTAAACATAACTTATTCCCGTCATCTTTTAAAAATGAAATCAACTTTTGTTGGTAGGAAGCTATTCATGCATAATTACATATTTTCAGACTAAGTAAATAGTAAATACTTGATTAAGTTCCTCCCTCAATAAACAGAGTCTTTAATCTAAATGCCAATTCATTCTTAACTACTTAAAAGGGTGATGCTCTAATTAAAGCATCACCCTGATGTATTTAGTAACATGTAAATGAAATAATTCTTCTTGTGTCAATACCAAAAATCACCCAAACTCTTCCATTCCATCTGAAACCAGCAACAGATCTTGGACCTACGAATACGGGATAAAACCAAAATCCAGTACCATTACTTTGCCAAATAAAAGTATTACGAAACAGGCACAATCTTATTGCTCCAGGATCCACAGCAAATGGTGCAGCAGCTGCTTGTTGAGGAATAAATGGTGGAGGAGGAGCTGTTGGAGCTTGTGAAGGTTGTAATGGTGGTAGACCTGACGGACCTCCAAACCCAGGTCCTGGGAAACCAGGTGGACCTGATGGGCCCGGAAATGATGGAAATAGAAAGTTTAAAAATTGTCGATCATAATTTATATTTTGATACATTTGAAACATCGCCACCTATTTTTAAATAAATCTCTAAAGGTATTGTATGTTTTACTGTTTTTTGTGGAGCTTATTCGCCTTAAACTTAGGCTGCGAAATGATAAAAGTTACATAACCTTCAGGAATAGAAAAAGCAAAAAGCCTCTTAAAACGTAGTTAAACGTTCTAAAAGGCTCTTGCAGTTGATTGATAACATTGCATATTTATACTCTTCACGGTTCGCAGAACTTCACTGTTGATTATACTTAAAAGAAAGAAACACGAAAACACCTTGGTTTTTCGTGTTTCTTGTTAAACTAAATATTAAATAAATATATTCACAAGGTTATCCTTGCTTAACTCAAGTTGAACTTTTAGAGTCTTCAATTTATTTTCCAACTTTAGATGATGTACTTTTATGATTAGAACTGACACATTTATATTTTTTTCGAATAATAGCAATAACTACTAAACAAATGACATAAAGAATAGATAAAACCATTACAGAGTAAACATTTCTCTCAAGTGAAACTTGATTAGAGATACTCGCAAAGATATTAAAGAACGTGTGGGCTAAAATAACTATCAATATCTTTTTAGTTAAGAAATAAATTAAGGCAAAAATAATACCAAGTAAAAAAGCATTTAGTACTTGAAGGATGACTAGGATTGAAGCCGTCTCTGGATTAATGGCACTTGCGCTGTGCAAAAGGCCAAAAACAAGAGAGGAAAATAAAACATACATAACCGGACCTTTATCCTTTAGTTTCAGGAAAAAGAGCCCCCGGAAAAGTAGTTCCTCTGTATATCCAACCAAAATCATCTGCACAACGGTTAACAGAAATACTGATAAAGAAATATTCAAGTCTATTCCTAACATAATTGGCTGAACTAATACAATAACCCCTAGCATGATAAAAATATAATAGTCAATATTTTTTAAAGAGAAGCCTAATTTCTTAATCGGCGTATTGCTCTTCATAATTTGTCTTGTAAAGAAGAATGCCATGAGCGAGTAAGCAAGAATTTGAAATAGTATCATACCTTTCTCGCTGAAATTAAAAATCACAGATAATGCGGAAAAGAATGAAACTGTAAAAGTCAACAATACGCTGTACAGTATAAGCACCAAGTAAGAATTTTTTTTAATCATTATGAACCCTCCACACTTAATTTTCTCTAATTTATCATAGAACGTAAGACATTAATTTGTTAAAATTCCTGTATACAGGAATTTAGGAGGGAGAAGTTATGTACGGAGCCACAATGAAGAGTATAAGAAAACAAAAGGGGCTAACTCAAAAAGAGTTATATACTGGTGTAGTGTCAAAGTCATTTTATAGTGATTTTGAAGCAGACAAATACTCTGTTAGTGTGGACAAGTTTCAAGGACTTCTCCATAACTTAAATATATCCTTTGAAGAATTTTTATACTTTCATAATCAGATGAATTTATCTGATACTCAGAAACTTGAAAAAGAGATAGATGAATATTACAAGCGAGGTAAATTTGAGGAATTGTTTAGTATTTATCAAAAAAATTACACAAGTAGTATTAGAGAGGTTCGTTACCTAGCATCAAAAGCTTATCTTTTAGTACTGATTACAAATAGTAATTTTTACAACTTTTCTAGAGATCCCTTGAATGAAATAATTTCAAATCTAGAATTAACAAAATCCTGGACGTTAAATGAGATTAAACTAGCTAAGCTAGTTCTACTTTCGATACCAGAAAAAAAAATGAAAGAATCCCTCAAGCTTTATAAAAAGATATCTGATGAATTGTCAAAATATATGAACTTTAGTAATTTGGTCTATCAAAAAGAACTAGCTGATTTGTATTTCAATAGAATTCAAAGTCTGCTAGTTCTAAACAATATATCTGAAGCGGAAAAGGTATTTCAAGATTACTCAAATTTGATGAATGGAATGGACGATCTTAATCTATTCGTTCAATTTCATTTCATAGAGATTTTACTTGGACTATACTTGGATTATTTTGTTTCCAAGGAAAAGATAGATAGATTCTTACGAATAATTGATAATGTTCCAGTATCTGAATGCCATTTTTATAAGATTATTTTTCAAATCCATAACGAAAAAGCTAAGAATTACTTCTTACGTTATCAGAAATAAATTTGATCTTAGGCAATGCCCCATATTCCGTTGGCATAACTGGGTTTGCCCCTTTGATGGTTCTTCCTGCCCATCTGACTATTGGAATAAGGCCTGCTCCCGCCATGACTGCTGAGGTGAGCCTTTGAAAACCTGACATCTTTTCACCCGTGACGGAATCGACTCCTTCAACTGCCCGCTAGTAATCATAATAGCCGGTAAATTCGCCGGCGAAGCTTTTTATGCTGCCCCATGCTTTTTCTGATGTTGGCTTTTCCGCGCTTTCTCTTGCTTCTTGCTATTCTTTTGTGTATGTAAGGTAGCTGAAAGTGGCGGCTCCTGCCTCTCCTTTCAGCATAAGACGTCATCGACATCAAAATGGATGGGTGAGAGTTGCAGCCTTGTTCCGTTGCGATAATAAGGCATTGATTAGCAGGGTGGCATAGGCTCTTCCTCTTTTGAAAACAGGTACTCTTCTTTGAGCTCTTTATCAATATCTTCAACTGCCTCGATTGTTTTTGTCCGCTTCTTGCTTGCACCATCATTATATTGCTAATCCTTTTTGGATCATCTTCCACGTTTTTTGAAGAACTCAGTAACTTGTTATAAATACTTTTCCTTTTGGAAGTCCGACAAGTCATACTTAGAATCGACCATCTCGTAGCACACAAAGACTATCTGCCACAATTTGCTGAAAAAACAAAGAAAACATAGACATAGTCTATGTTTTCTTTAATAAGTTATATGCTATTTACATTATGGTAAATGAAAATTAATGTCCTAACATAATAATTATTCTAATGGTTTAGGCATTAAGAAAGAGGAGGGTATTATCTCCCAGCCTCTTTAAATTTTGATTCTACTACTTTCCCAGTCATATCCTCATAATCTTTACACATTATTTCCCATGATTTTTGAATATCTTCATCTAAACCAAATAGTCCGCTACGACCTATTATATAAATATCAGGATCTGCTGCATCAATTCTTTTAAATGTTTTTCTACTAGATGATCCATCCATCTCAATAACATATTGATAACCTTTTTCGTCACGTAATTCTCTTAATGCTACAATTTTATCTAGGGTGCTTTCAATAAAGCGTTGCCCAGCGAAACCTGGATCTACTGTCATAATAGTAATTTTATCCACTAAATCAATATAAGGGAAAATTGTTTCAATAGGAGTTTCTGGATTTAATACTACCCCTGCTTTTAACCCAGCATCATGTATTTGATCAATTAATCGGAAAGCAAGGCCATCCAGTACTTCTGCATGCATACAAATCCATTCACACTTTAAATCCACTAATTGTTGTACCCAGAAGCTTGGATTCGTTACCATAAGATGGGCAGACATCGGTAAATCACTTATTTTCCGCACTTCTTGGATAAACCATGGCGATAATGTGATATTAGGAACATAATGCCCATCCATAATATCAATATGATAAGAATCTACATGATCGTTTAAAAAAGTGATTTGCTCTTTAAACTTATCTAAATCCATTGTCATTAGTGATGGTGAAAATTCTACTTTTTTCATACTCTATTAATCCTCCATAAGTTCTCTAGTTTCTTTAGGAATAATAATGTATTGACCCATGTATTATTCCTAAATTTTTGACTACAACATTCACTGTCTTCTAAAAAAGCTATTTAACACGCTTACATTTTTTTATAGAATTTGAATATCATCTAAATCGATATCTTCTTCTTCTACTTCTACTTCTTCATCTTCTTTTACATTTTTCTTAATTAAAGCCAAGGCTAATCCTGTTACAACAACGTTTACTAAGATAGCTGCAACACCAGCCCATGGATTTGACATCGTTGGTAGCATAAATACGCCACCGAATGGTACAGTTGCATCTGCTCCTAACACCATGGTTACTGCTCCACCAGCTGCTCCACCAATAGCTACAGCAGTTACAGTACGAACAATATCATTCATAACAATTGGAATTACACCTTCCACAATGTTAACAACACCCATTGGCACTGCTGATTTCAATGTCTCCACTTCTGATCGTGTATAAATATTTTTCTTGAAGATTTTTGCAATAAAGAAAGCTAATCCAAAACCAATTGGAGTTGCTGTATTTACTAATTGCAACGCTGTGATAGGTCCATTAATTCCTTCTGCCTGCATAGTCAATACGAAGGCAAATACCGTTTTGTTAATTGGTCCGCCAAAGTCCACTCCACTCAATAGACCTACAATCCCACCAAATACTAGTAAGGAAGAGGTTCCTAAGCTGTTTAATCCATCTGTTAATAATGATGTAAGAGCAGCAACAGGAAGTCCAATAATGTAAACCATGATTAGTCCACCAATAATTGAGGTGAAAAATGGAACAATTAAAGTCGGCATTAATCCTTTAGCCCAACTAGGAACTTTAAAATGTTTAATAATAGCTACAGCAAGATAACCAGATAAAAATCCGCCTAAAATACCACCAATAAAGCCAGCACCAATTGCATTAGCACTTAATCCAATAATAAACCCTGGAGCAATTCCTGGTTTACCAGCAATAGAATAAGAAATTCCTGTTGCGATAACGACAGGTAGTAAACCTAAACCTGCTCCACCCATTGTTGCTAAAGCATCCCATAAGGAAAACTCCCCTTGTACTAAAGAACCTTGACTAGTTCCTCCAAATGCCATACCAATTGCGATTAAGAAACCTGCTCCACAAACAATTGGAATCAAGTATGAAATGGCTGTCAATAAATGGCCTTTGAGATTTAATTTTTTTAATCCACTCACTTTATAACCCTCCTAATAAAAGACCTCATTCGATAAATCTCTACTATATGATTTCTTAGCTACATAAAGCTTCTTTTACATCTTCAGCGTTTTTGGACTGCAGCATCTTCTCAATTACTTCATCATTTCCTAGCTTTCTAGCAAATAAAGATAATAATTTCAGATGACTTTGTGCTCCATCATTGTTTCCAACCGCAAATAGAATGATTCCCTTTACTCCCTTCCCGTCGAGAGTTTCCCAAGCAATTTCTTCTTCAGTAATTCCAATCGCTACTCCTATTTTTTCTACAGAATCACTTATTCCATGAGGAATAGCAATATAATTTCCGATTCCAGTTTGTCCTATCGCTTCCCTAGCATAGATGTCCTTTGTAAACTCTTCAATATCTTTAATGTATTCGTTTTCAAGCAAGACCTGAGCTAATTCTTGAATAGCTTCTTCCTTACTCTTGGCACTCATATTAGTTTTAATTGTGTTTAAATCTACAATATTTTTCACTTCCATGATTATCTCTCCTTTTCTAATTATTTCTGTTGGTTGACAACCTCAACTGCTTTTTCAATTAATTTATTTGGTGATTTAACCGCTATTTCTGTTGTAACTTGGATAATTCTTTTCCCGTCGAAGCGTTCTCTTCCTGCGATTTTAACATCTGTCGCTAAAATAACGATGTCTGCTTCCGCTATTTGTTGTTGGCTCAATTCATTCTCTGTTCCAATTGTTCCTTGTGTTTCAATATGGATTTCATGACCTGCTTTCTTGCCAGCATTCTCTAATTTCTCCTGTGCGATATACGTATGTGCGATCCCAACTGTGCAAGCTGCAATTCCTACTATTTTCATGATTATTCCTCCTAATATTTTATAATTTCATTTATAAATTCTTCTTGTTCATGACTGTTTAATAATCGGTCTAGATACTCATCATCTGCTAGAGATCTAGTAAATAAGGCTATTCTTTTCTTAATATTAACGCTTTCATTTTTCTTTAATAAAATTACAATTACTAGACAGATATTTTTTGTCTGGCAATCCCAAGTTTCTATTGGTTTTGCTAAACGGAAAAATAAAATTTGACTTTTCTCAAGTTGCTCACTTTCAATATGGGGCAACATGACATGTTCAGCGATTATTGTACTGCCCACTTTTTCTCTTTCATTTAATTGATGGATGACTTCCTCCCTTGAAATAGGATTATCTTGTCCTACAATTTCAGCAATAAAAGAGTGTACTTCTTCTTTTGTTGCTAACTCACAATTAAAATAAATTTGATAAAGTGAATTAATTTCCATGATAAACTTCCTCAATCTTTCCCTGAAGTCTCTTCTGGTCATCAATTGTGAACATCGCACTCACTAAAAGATAAGGAATCCGTACATCTTCCTTAATATGAACTGTACTTAAGATCAACTCAGCATCTGCATATTTCTCTTTTAACATTTGCGTATTTCGTGATGCTACCACATCTACAATTTCTAACTCTGGGAATTTTTTCGAAACTTTTGCTTTTAAAAGCTCTGAAGTTCCTATTCCTGTTGTACACATAATAAGTGTTTTTATCGGACGTTTATGTTGACCCGTTTCAATCGCCTTTGCAAAATAGAGAGTGATAAACCCAATCTCATCTTCGTTTATGGCTGGGAGGTTGAATTTCTCACTAACCAATTCTGAAACCTTCTTTACACCCATAAATACTTCTTCGTACGTTACTTTGATCTGACTTAACAAACTGTTCTTAACACGAATCTTATGCTCTAATCGGTTAAGCATCGGTTTAATATGGTTAGCTAAATCGATAAATATAGACTGGCTGTCTATATCCATACCTAAGTTAGTACTCATTCCTTCAATATACTCTTTCGTTACTTGAATCACTTCTGAAGCAAAAGTGGAAGTAATAGCATGAGATCCCTGCATTCTCGATGACACTAAATATTGATAAAGAAAATAAATTTCAATATCTGGCAAAGGACTGTTCAAATATTTCTCGATATTATGGACAATCACTTTAGCAACCGGATACAAAATATCTCGCTCCATGTTTTCCATTTCTTCTTTAGAAATCTTATCAGTAAACATACTAGTAGGAACTATTCTTGATCGGCTTAGCAGTATATATAGATGTGAGAAAATGTTTACATTGTATGGGTAAGGAATAGTTATATTTAAATCTTCTTCAATCTTTCTTAATTGATCCAATATAAATAAAACATCGTACTGATTGAAATTCAGTTTTGGATTCCTCTTTAAATCATCAATATCGATAATATTAAAGATTTCAATAATATCTTTAATAGCCTTCCGAATATTAACTTCTTCCCCAAGTATGGCTAATGTTCTATTTTTTCTCTCTAAAACCAAATTGTATTTTTTCAGCTCTTCACTCATTATTTGCTCGTCATTAAAAGTAACAGAATCTCCTACATAATAGTGACTAAATAAATGATAAACATTTATAGGTTTGGGCGAAGACAACAATAATTCTTCCATTATTCGTTTACGTCTCTCACTAGGAGAAAATTGTATTTCTTTATCTTTATAATTACTCTTTTGGGAATTAATAAATTTTTCGTAATCTAGTCTATATCCTCTCCCTCTTTCAGATATGATTAAAGGGCCATCCTCGTACTCATTGTTAATTTTATTTATTAAACGATAGACAGTTTTTTGAGAAACATTTAGTACTTCAAGGAGTTCCTTCGATGTAACATATCCTTGATGTTTGGAAAGAAACAGTAACAGTTCTTGTTCATGATTGCTTTTAGAACTCATCTCCTTGCCTCCTTGATTTGATATTAACACACAATTTAAAAAACAATTCGCTGGAAAGTGACCGTTGCAACGGTCACTTTTCCGTACATTTTAAATGGTTTTTCTTGGGGGCGTCAAGGGTAGGGAAAGTAGTTACCCCTTTTATTGGTCAAATATAGCTTAAATTTAATTGATTTACGGATTGTCTTATACATCATGTAGTTTTACAAATAGATATAGAGGACATGAAATCAGAAGGAAGGTACAGAATTTCTACTAGATTTGCTGCCCATATTACAAGCCAACTTTTATCTATATCCAACCAGAAGAATGCTACTCTATCACTTATTAAAGCATCAGCAATTTTGCTTTTCTCTTTTGGTTTCATATTCATTCGTCATTGCTGCAGCTGACATCAGTTAAGCATTTTGATTTGCGTTTGTCATCTCTCCTGGCATCTGGGATACATGGTAAAGCAATAAACCTAATAGCGCTGCTTATAATTAAGACATAATATAATGATTCTGTTGTTTGACGATCGCCCCCGATAGTTAAATTGTATTTCTTTACAAAATTTCTTTTTAATCTACATTAATTAAGAAAGCCATCTTCCTTTGCTCTCAAAAAAAAAAGAAATGAAAGTGTACTTCTGATGTACTTTATATATATATCTTTTATGGGAAACTGTAGTTTAACTATATACGCTCGTCTTATATCTTGCTCTAGGATATAGATTTTGCCTTTTTTCCACCTCTATTTGCGATTGTGAATAGAGAAAGAATTGCTTCTTACTATTCGTTGATATATTACGAAAAAATAAATAATGACAAAATACGACACGGTTTGTATACTCATAACAAACGGGGCAAACCATGTGAAAACAAGGGACGCAAAGCTATAGGGACTAAGGCCATGGCAAGCTATGTCAGCCAGCTGCCGTTCACCATAAAATAGGAGTGAATGAGAAATGAAAAAAGTAGCAATTGGTGTTTTGGCAGCATCCTTGATATTCACACAAGGGCTGCAAACTGAAGCAAAGTCTAAAAAGAGTACACTTATCGATAAGGATAAGAATGGAATACATGATGACTGGCAAACGAAGTTCAAGCTCGGTAAAGGCAAGTCAGTCGCACAAAAGGACCCCGATAAAGATGGCTTGTCAAATGTGCTCGAGTACCAGTTAAACACTAATCCAATCAAGAAGGACTCTGATGGAGATAAAATTTCTGACAGCAATGAAGATAAAGATAAGGACGGCTTAATAAACGGTCTTGAGGTTAAGTGGAAGCTAAATCCATTCAAGTCAGATACTGATGGGGATGGGATTAGTGATGCAAACGAAGATGAAGATACAGACAGTCTTACAAATAAAGAGGAAATTTATGTTGGTACAAGTTTAACAAAAGCAGATACGGACAAAGACGGACTTAGTGACGGAGATGAAGATAAGGATAGAGATAAATTGACCAACAGTATTGAATTTGACCTCGGTTATGATCCTAAGGATAAGGACAGCGACAAGGATGGTATCAAAGATGCTGATGAAGATCAAGATAAAGATGGTATCCGTAACAGCAATGAATTAAATGAGCTTAAAGTTGTGTTAGTAGATACAAACGAAAAAGAACTTAAGATACAATACAAGCTTGGCAAAAAATCAAAGCTAAAGGTACAGGATAATATTGGCATTTCTAATGTGAATACGTTATTTACACAATTTGCTACTGATTTGACTCCTACTGCAACAGATGAGGAGCTAATTAATAAAATTAAACAATTAACAGGATTAGATGCATTTGTAGAAATCAAAATTGAAATAGAATTTGCTAACGGAAAAGAGCTGCAAGTGGAATATGAAAATGAAATCCAAGCTCCTGCAGAAGAAAATGATAATGACAATCTTACAGAAGATATTACAGACAGTTCCAGTGATGACAATCAATCTAAAGACGAGTAATTTTAACAGAGTGCGTATACAAATAATGTAGTATACGCCTCGTTTTATTCAATTAAATTAATACAATCTATATTAATACCCGAAAGGCTAAAGACCCTTTACGTTATTAAAATCCATACTCTCTTTAATATTTTTATTTGCACATACTTAATATGGTTGTTTTATCTACCTCCATGAGTCATAAGAGTGGAGGTTTTTTGTATTTAAGTAGCCGAATCAGTAAATATAGTTACTAATTAAAACCTAAGGAAATCCATATCCTTAGGCTTTAATTTTTATAATATGTGATTTATTGTAAACCATTATTATTATTCATTTGATCAACTGTAACCTTAATATCCCCTGCCGATTCAATATTTAATTTCTCTGTCTTCAAGGTTTCAATAATAGGTATAATATCTTCTATAGTTTGTTTATACATATCCACTTTTTCTATAATCACAGTGTGTTTTTTTACTTCAATATGCTCTTCACTTAGAGGAATACGTATAGTTTCGACCTTACTTGTATTATCTGGATTTATTATTTCTTTTTCAATGATTAGTTCTTCATATGTTACTGGAACTAAAATTTTCTTTTCTACAGTAAATACCTTCTTGAAAGCTTTAATCCTTCCCATTTCTATATTTTTTTTACTTATTTCAAGTTCTTCTTTATGTAATTCTAATTTGATTTCATTTTTGCTACCCTTAATGGAATTTTGATTTTCTTGCAAGATTATACCTCCAATAGAACAGGGAAACACCTTTTCAGTATTTAATGAAAAGGTGCTTCAATTTATTATTTATTATTAATGTCTTCAAAGTCAGACGCGCCTTCACTAATAAAAACACTACCAACTGTGTCAACATGAGCCTCTTCGTGTTTTAGGGTCTCTTGGACTTGCTGGGTTTCCTGTACTTGTCGTGTAGATGCTGAAATTTCCTCAGTAGCTACGGTATATTTATTAACCTCTATTTGTTCTTGAGTAACTGGTATATGAATGGATTCTTCAGAAATGACTGAGTTGTCACTCTTCTCATTATTATTAAGTTTTGTTCTTTTTATAACAACCTCTTCATGCATAACTGGAACATTAACTGTTTTTTGCTCCTCTACAATATCCTTAGAAAGAACTACTTCTCCAGCATTAACATTATTTTTGGTAATGTCTAACTCTTCTTTATGGAGTTGCAATATACCGTTTGAATCAGTTTGAATTTCACTATTTGTCATTTGGTTTTCACTATTTGTCATTTGGTTTTCACTATCTGACGTTTGGTTTTCACTATCTGACATTTGATTTTCACTATCTGACATTTGATTTTCACTATTTGTCGTCTGGTTTCCTTGCTTATCATTTGATTTGTCATCACCAAATAAGCCTAAAAAATCACCCATAAACATCCCCCTAGATAAATAAAATTAAAATACTCTTCTATAATGTTCTATATAGCGATATTTATTCTATTCCTTTCCTTTTGCCAATAAAAAACAGCTAAAATCAGTTGAGACATTATTTTTACATTAATTATGTAAAAGTTCATTTCTTCATTCAATTACTAAAGCAAGTCTTACCTACGTTAAACCGTTCCTCCCAAGGGGTTGCTTTTTGGAAAGACATACAAAAATAAAAAGAACTCATATTGGGAAATATAATTTTCAAGTTAAAGATTATTATACGGAGTGATTTGATTGAACGAACAAGATATTCTCCATTCAATTTTTGATTATAAAGAAAGAATTAGTGAACTACGTGTAGATCACTGGATGAGATATTCTAATTGGAAGACTTGGTATTTTTGGTTTAATATCATGTCAATCTTAATTCCCTTAACCATTCTTTATTTTAAAATAGATAGAAATCGATTATTTGAATTCTGTTTTTTCGGGTTAATAGTTCATGTTACTTGGTCAAATATTGATAGCATATTATCTCAAAACAATTACTTGATTCATCCCCATGGATTTACACATTTTTTTCCTATGGGTATTACTGTTACTGCTGTCTTACTACCTGTTTGTTTTATGCTTTTATATCAATATTGCTCTAATAAAGGTAAGAATTTCTATCTTTATACAATAGTACTTTCTGCTTTATTTGCTTATGCTTTTGGTTATCTATCAAAGAAAGTAGAATTGCTAATAATGTATAAGGGAATGAAGTTAACTTACCTCTTTCTGATTGATATTGCAGTTGCATACATAGCTTATTGGGCTACCAAATTATTCATTATAATTAAAAATCAAACGTCAAAAAAATAAATCTACTTTAAATAGTATAGAAAATTCAACTCTTTAAGTATTAGTACGTATTCATTTACAGACATGCTGCTCTTTTATAATCTTAAAATCATCAAATTACAATTGTTGTGTATATATTCATTTTATTTAATAAAGCATAATTAAAAAACCTAGGAGTTAACCAACTATGTTCAGAAGACAAAGGCTAACAGAAATTATATTGATTACCGTTATTGGTACAATAGTATCCATTTTAAATAAAATTTACATGCGATTTTACTAGTACATCTATGAACTATTTCTAGGTAAACTCATTTTTTACGTTATATTAGACAAGCAATGACTTAAAAAAGTTATACAGACATAAAGAAAGGTGTACGTGGACGTTGTACACCTTCGAGGAGGAGGCTCTACATACAGTTGCGTTAACCTAATTCTATATTATTACCCTTTTCCAATTCGGCCACGGCGCTTGTCCTTTTGTACATTTTCTTTAATCTCGGCGAAAGATTAAAAAAACCTTAAAAAAGAAGAACCTGGAACACCATCTTTTAAGGTAACTATTCAATCATTGATAAATAGATAAAAAGTTAAATGTTAATAAAAAATGAAAAATTCGGTGAATAACAGCTAATATATGTTGGACTATACTTATATCTGATGAATAATACTTTCTTTGTTTTGGTGAATAAAACCAAATGCCTACGCAAGTAGTCTTTTAAGTACTTTATTCTTAAAGTTAGTCTACTATACAAACTGTTTTATTAAGTTTGCATACAATGTAAATATAACAGTATTTCCCCGCTATTCCTGGTGAATCTGTTAGGCCCAACTTGCTCCAAGTTGGGCCATTTATTTTTTTATTAAAAAATCTTCTAGATATTCAACTATTTTTAGAACCCTTTTTATAAAAAATAAGCTTATATAATTAACTTTTATTGGTAAAAAACATTATATATAGTAAGCTTCTTTTAAAATCTCCTAGGTCCAACTAACCCTTAGCTTGACTTAAATACTTTATATAGATAACTCGATTCAAAGGGGAAAACTGTATGAAACTAACTGAAATTAAAGGTGGATATAATGCTATATTTAGTCTGGGACATAACTGTATTCCAGCTTTAAAATTAAGACAATTTAACTTAAGGAAATTTGCAGGTCCATTCGACTGGGTTGGTTCACCTAAATTACCGAATGTAACCAATTTAATAGCAACTAACTTTTCCAATTTTCTAGATGAAAAAAATTTAATTGTACCTCAATATGCTTCAAAGGAAGATCTACTTGTCGTTGATATAGCCCATAACATTTCCTTCAATCATGATTTCAAAACAAATGTAAATTCACTTCAGCACCTTTCCGACTTGCCTCAAGTACAAAAAAAGTACGAAAATCGTATTAATCGTTTTATAGAAACACTAGCTATCGCACAACACCTATTGTTCATTCGAACAGAAGCAGATTGGTTGGATACAGTTGTATTAGAAAAAGTACTATCTCAACTTGGTAGACATAACTATACTATTCTGGTTGTTAACCATACACAGGTAAAAGAAATAGTGGAGTTAGATTGGGATATAAATAATGTATGTGCCATCGAAATACCAAATGAAGAAATTTGGGAAGGAAATGATGCTTTATGGGAAAAGATTTTTCAAGGAATTACTTTAATTTAAACCTATTTCATTTAATAAGTAGAGAGTATTATGAGTAAGAAGAAAAAAGACCTAACAATTTTTCTCCATATCCCAAAAACAGGAGGAACCACACTAAACTCTATATTTACTCGAGAATATACAGTGAAAGAATTTCATAACCATGATTTATTTGATCGTAAGGTTATTCCTTTTTCGGAACTAAATGAGGATCATAAAAGAAGAATTAATGCCATTTCTGGTCATCATTTTTATGGAGTACATGAATTTTTTAATAAACCTTATCGTTATTTCACTATGCTTCGCCATCCAGTCGACCGTGTCCTTTCTCTCTATTATTATTTAAAGGAAAATAATTATCCTGGGTATGAGTGGATGAAAGAAATGACACTGGAAGAATTTATAGAAACATCTCCTGAAGCACAAAATAACCAAACTACTCTTCTGTGTGGATACCCTATAAATCCAGATGTGAATACTGCAAAGGAAAGAATAAAATCATTTGATATGGTTGGAATAACGGAATTGTTTAATGAGTCCCTATATTTGTTAAAGAAAACTTTTAAATGGCACAATATTCAATATAGAAAAATGAATATCACTAAAACTAGATTAACAAAAGAAGCAGTACCTGAAGCAACCTTAAGACTCATTGAAAAGTATAACGAAATGGATTTAGAAGTTTATAATTACGCAAAAAAGTTACTTTTAAATAAAATAGACAACCTCTCCATAAATGAAAAACGAACACTTCAACAATTAATAAAAAAACAAACAAATTAAGATAAATGCTTACTAGAAGAGTAAGTCCTTAGATTTGATGTTTAGCTTAGATTTCAAATTATTCAACAGTATAATCGCCCTCATGAGAGATATTCGTCATTCTATTCCATGAAATCCTTAAAGGTACAAGAGGGTCTTGGTACACCTTTAAGGATTTTTTAGCGAGTACCACGACTTCGGCTTTTCAAGGCACTTGTCCGTTTCTATTTTTTATTTGTGACTCTTGTATGGAATAAGTTTAGTTAAAATTTCATGTAGAATATTTTCAGGATTATCACTATTTGTGGTTATTTTATAATATACCGATCTTTTCTTAATCCACTTCTTTTTATCTCCGCATTAAAGTTAATATGTATTTTCGCTTTCGCATAACCATCATCCCAGGTATCTTTGTATTTCTTAAAATGCTTATAATCTTGTTCTCTCAGAAGTTCTCCTAAACCAAAAACATCCGCATTAAATTCCTCTTTTGTTTTTTGAACAAATTCTTTTATTTCTTTTTCCATCTTTTTATTAATAGATTTTTCTAATC
>Ga0209463_1000914_pt1 | contig 19703 bp, 22 predicted proteins | sample AgamicMgSfrz_FD_187169 | JGI IMG/M metagenome (GOLD analysis project Ga0209463, IMG submission 187169) | Agave microbial communities from Guanajuato, Mexico - Mg.Sf.rz (SPAdes) (version 2) | ecosystem: Host-associated > Plants > Phyllosphere > Phylloplane/Leaf | place: Guanajuato, Mexico... | reverse complement strand
CCTGCAATAGCTAATAATGCAAGTAACGGCTCCGCAACGATAGGGATCCAATTATATAAAACTAATAAAAAAGCACTAACCCATACACCTGTACACCAATAACAGCTTAATAATTCGCCAATCCACTTTCTTAATCCTTTACCTTTCACTTTTGTAAACGTTGATACACTTCCATCTGGCTCCGTAATCTCTAATTCATCAATAAATGGTCTTCGCAAAAAGGCTGTAATTTTATCATAAACAATTAAACGAGTGAGCCTAAAGGCTGCTAACGCGAAAATAAAAAATAAAAGCCAGCTTGTAAACAGCATAATTCCACCTTCCCTTATCTTCTTTCGCCTATTTAAAAAAAAAGGTCTTGAGATTGTGACCAAATCTCCTCGACTCCAATATCTTATTAATGTAAATACAAACAAGAAGATAAGGAGTGACATTAATGAGTTGTAACGAAAATAAACACCATGGCTCTTCTCATTGTGTAGTTGACGTTGTAAAATTCATCAATGAATTACAAGATTGTTCTACAACAACGTGTGGATCTGGTTGTGAAATTCCATTTTTAGGTGCACATAATACTGCATCAGTAGCAAATACACGTCCTTTTATTTTATACACAAAAGCTGGAGCACCTTTTGAAGCATTTGCACCATCTGCAAGCCTTGTTGGCTGCCGATCTCCAATTTTCCGTGTGGAAAGTGTAGATGATGATAGCTGTGCTGTACTACGTGTATTAAGTGTAGTATTAGGTGATAGTTCTCCTGTACCACCTACTGATGATCCAATTTGTACGTTTTTAGCTGTACCAAATGCAAGACTAGTATCGACATCTACTTGCATTACTGTTGATTTAAGCTGTTTCTGTGCGATTCAATGCTTACGCGACGTTACTATCTAATAAGTGAAGTAAACTAAAAAACTATTGGGGTGGTAGAAGCTTTCTACCACCTTTACATATTTAAAAGCCGGCCATACTAATTGATTGGATATCATCTATAGACAACCTAATATCTCTCATGCTATTTTGCGGCATAATAGATACAATACCATTACGATACGATATGATCGATCCAACATAAGAAACTGTAGCTGTTTTTATTCTGCACCTTACTTTCGGAATGTAATGAGGGCGGTTTAATAAAAAATGAATTTTTTCATCATTATTCATATCCTTAAATGATTTATTATACGGAACAGTTCTTACTGGTTCTTTCTGTTCTTGTTGTTCTTGTTGTTCTTGTTGTTCTTGTTCTGCGTGTGCTTCTTTTTTCTCTTCTTCTATTTTTTCTTCCACTTGCTGCTCTTCTTGTTGTTCTTGTTCTGTTACCTCTTCCACAGCACTACTTACAATATTTTCATTTCTATTACTTTGCTCTTTTTGATCTTCATTTCCAAAGTTTGTCAGGATAATCCTTTTTATTTTCGGTGCAGTAAGTTCTAAACTTACTTGCGCAATATATAACAACGGTTTTCCAACTGTTGAACTTTTATTTTTATTCTTCACACTCGTCCCTCCCACTTCCATACGTAGCTGAATAAATTGTGTACTATTATAGTTATATTCATCACGTGGTAAGAACTTTCGTTAAAAATCGTTCTTTCTCAGAACAAATAAAAAGGACAATCTCAGCATTTAGAGATTGTCCTTTAAAAATTAATATTATATTTATCCTAGGATATGATACCCTGAATCAACATGAATGTTTTCTCCTGTTACACCGCGAGCTAAATCACTGAATAGGAATACTGCTGTATCGCCAACTTCTTCTGGAGTTGTTGTACGACGAAGTGGTGCGCGCTCCTCAATTTCTCTTAAGATTGAGTTGAAATCGCCTACACCTTTTGCAGATAACGTACGAATTGGTCCTGCAGAAATAGCGTTGACACGAATACCATGTTGACCTAAATCGTTCGCTAAATATTTCACGCTCGCTTCTAATGAAGCTTTCGCAACACCCATAACGTTATAATTTTTCACAACACGCTCGCCGCCAAGGTATGTTAACGTTAAAATATTTCCGCCTTCTGTCATAACTTTCTTCGCTTCTCTTGCTACAGCTGTTAAAGAGAATGCACTAATATTTTGTGCAAGTAAAAATCCATCGCGAGAAGTATCTACAAATTCGCCTTTTAAGTCATCGCGATTCGCAAAAGCAATACAATGTGCTACACCGTGAATAGTACCTACTTCTTGTTTAATTGTTTCAAAGCAAGCTGTAAGTTCCTCATCATTTGTTACATCACAAGGTAATACAAGTGATTCTTGTCCTTCTAATGTATCCGCTAATTCACGAACATTTCTTTCTAAACGTTCTCCTGCATATGTGAAGATTAATTTTGCACCTGCATTATGCAAAGAGCGAGCAATTCCCCACGCAATACTTCTTTGGTTCGCAACGCCCATAACAACAAATGTTTTCCCTTGTAATAGTTCCATGATATATCCTCCCAGAAATACTTATACTTGTTATTAGTACCTGATACTATAATTATAGTACCATAAAACCGCTTAAAGGCAAACAAAAAAGTCATTAACAGAAATTTGTTAATGACTTTTGGTTTCTATAAAAAAGCGCTCTAATCCTTCTTCCCAAGACGGCATTTGTAAAAAACCATTTAATCGTAGCATGTTATGTTGAAAGATAGAATATTTGGGCCTCGCAGCCGCAGCCCCGAATTCTTCCGTTGAAACAGGTAACACATTCACTTTCATATTTGTATACGAAAATATCTTTTTTGCAAATTCAAACCAAGAGCATGAGCCTCTGTTTGATACGTGGTATGTACCGTATAAAGAAGTATGAATGAGCTTATTAATAACTATATTTAAATCCGCCACATACGTAGGAGAGCCAACTTGATCCGCTACAACAGATATTTCATCTCTTTCTTTTCCTAATCGCATCATCGTTTTCACAAAATTATTTCCATATTTACCATATAGCCACGATGTGCGAACGATAAAATATTTATTATGTAACTCTTTGACGAACTGCTCCCCCGCATACTTAGAGGCTCCATATATATTTATCGGCGCTGGACTATGAAATTCATCGTATCCCTCTGGTCTGGCGCCTTGAAATACATAATCAGTACTAATATAAACTAGTTTCGCTCCTACTAATTGTGAAGCGACCGCTACATTTCGAGCTCCGATTGCATTTATTCTATATGCAAGATCCTGTTCTTTCTCCGCATGATCTACTTTCGTATAGGCAGCACAATGAATAATTATATGTGGTTTTATTTCTTGTACCACTTGTTGTATTCGGGATATATTTGTCACATCTAATAACTTTTTATCAAATGGATATATATCATATTCTTCAGAGTTTAACTCTTCAAATAGTTGCTTTCCTAATTGGCCGTTTGCTCCTGTTATGATAACCCTCTCTTTCATTTAACATGCCCCTTACTGGTCTTTTAGTAGTTTCCACCATTCCTTATTCTTTTCATACCATTTCACCGTCTCTTGTAATCCTTGTTCAAACGTATATTTCGGTTCCCAATCAAATTCATTCTTCATTTTCTCTGCATCAATCGCATAACGACGATCGTGCCCTAAACGATCTGTAACATATTCGATATCTTTTTTTGTTTTTCCTAAAAGAGTAATAATTTGTTCCACAACTTCTACATTTGTTTTTTCATTATTTCCACCTATATTATATACTTCTCCTACACGTCCCTTATGCAGAACAACGTCAATCGCACTACAATGATCCGTTACATGTAACCAATCTCTTACATTTAAACCATCACCATATAACGGTAGTTTTTTTCCTTCCAGTGCATTCGTAACCATTAACGGAATTAATTTCTCGGGATACTGGTACGGCCCATAATTGTTAGAACAACGCGTTACTATAACCGGTAAGTGATATGTTTTATAGTAAGATAGAGCTATCAGGTCCGCGCTCGCCTTACTTGAAGAATATGGACTATTTGGAGCTAACGGCGTTTTCTCTGTGAATTTCCCTATTTTCCCTAAAGAGCCATACACTTCATCCGTTGATACTTGCACAAGTTTTATATGCGAATATTTTTTAACTAGTTCTAATAAAGTGACCGTCCCAATTACATTTGTATCATAAAAAGGAATCGGATTTTCAATACTACGGTCCACATGTGATTCAGCTGCAAAATTTACAATCACTTGTACGTCTCGCTCTTTTATAATATGTTCTAATAGCTCTCCATTTTGAATTTCTCCTTTTACAAAAGAGTAATTCGGGTGATTCTGAAGAGATTTTACGTTATTTAAATTCCCGCTATATGTTAATGCATCGTAATTAATAATTTTATATGTTTCATAACTTTGTAGCATATAATGAACGAAATTACTTCCAATAAATCCAGCCCCACCTGTTACTAATATATTCATAAACAACGCTCCTACTTAAAAACTATCTTCATATTCCTCTAGTAATGGTAATATCTGATCCTTATCGGACAATATAGGATCGGTTACTGGCCAAGGAATTGCTAAATCTTTATCTTCCCAAAGTAATCCTGAGTCATGCTCTGCGCTATAATATTCATCTACTTTATACATAACGATAGTATGCGGAACAAGGGTGCAAAATCCATGCGCAAACCCTTTTGGCACTAGTAATTGTCGATGGTTATCTGCACTTAAAATATACCCTTTCCATTGTTTAAATGTTGGTGATTTTTTTCGTAAATCAACGATAACATCATAAATTGCCCCTTGCATAACTTGAATGAGTTTCGTTTGTGCTTTCGGTTTTTTTTGAAAGTGTAGTCCCCGAATCGTTCCTGCCTTAGCCGAATAAGATACGTTATCCTGTACAAATGAATACGTAATCCCTAATGTTTCTAGCACCTGCTTATTATAGCTTTCTGAAAAAAAGCCACGCTCGTCTCCAAACAACCTCGGTTCTAACAATTTTGCATCGATAAAATTTGTTTCTACGACTTTCATATTCTCACCTATTCTCCGTTAAACTGTTTCCCAAAATCAATATCCCGTGCTAACGTATTCGCCTTTTGAAGAGAAGCATGAGTTCCCGCATCAGTCCACCAGCCGCTCATTTCATTATAAGTAAGTACCCCTCGTTTTAAATACCAATTATTTATATCTGTAATTTCAAGTTCTCCCCGTGCAGAAGGTTTTAATTCTTTAATATAAGAAAAAACTTTCGAATCATACAAATAAATTCCCGTAACAGCATAAGAACTTTTCGGCTCTTTCGGCTTTTCTTCAATTTCAACTATTTTTCGGTTTTGAATATGTGCTACGCCAAATCTTTCGGGATCTTCTACAGATTGCAAGAGCACTTTCGCACCTTCTTTTTGATTTGCAAACTCTTCAACATACGGAAGAATATCATCTGAAAAAATATTATCCCCCAATATAACTACCATACGATCATTCCCGACGAAATCTTCACAAAGCCCTAACGCCTGTGCGATACCGCCCGCTTTATCTTGCACACGATACGTAAAGGACACGCCAAATTCATGACCACTCCCTAAGAAGCTAACAACATCCCCCATATGCTCTTTACCTGTAATAATCATAATGTCTGTAATATCGCATTGTTTTAGCTTATATACCGCATGATAAATCATCGGATACCGACCAACAGGAAGTAAATGTTTATTCGTTACTTTCGTTATTGGATATAATCTCGATCCAGTACCACCTGCTAAAATAATTCCTTTCACTTTGCATCTCTCCTTTATGATGGAGATAATATATCTTTGTAATGTTCTACAAACACTTTCCGGTACTTCTCATATGTATCCGCATCAAACTCATCCCCGTTGTAATGAATACACCATAAATTTGCTTGATTTGGGATACCGATTAAATAACCAGCCCTTTGAAACTCTAAAGACTGTGACACATCATAAAAGTGAAACCCTTGAAACAAATCTTCTCGCCACGGAATATCATACTGCGTTGCCATGAATAAACCATCAATTGCCTGAACTGACAAAAATGGTTGATTACCATAAAAAACCTGATCTAAATTTAATAATTGATAATTCCGTCTTCTATACTCAATCACTTTCCCTACTAAATTTTTCCCTTCCCACCATATCCCGTTATTCGGTAAAAACTGAGCCCCAGCGACTCCTATTAAACCAAGCTTTTCATTTTCTTTAAAAAGAGATATAAGTGTAGAAAACATGTCTCGATTAATAAGATATGTATCTTGATGTATATACACTTTGTATTTCGCTGGATATGAAAGGGCTCGGTTGTATGCACTTGCCATACTTTGTGCATCTCGTATCGGAAAAATTTGTACGACATAGCCAGGGGGAACAAAAATGTTTCTGATTTGGCTCTCACATTGTTTGAAAAGCTCTTCATTATTTACACAAACAACAACTAATATTGTATGATCTTTCATTTTTGTCCCCCCTTTTATTCTTCCTTATTTACCTCTGACATATAGTGTTCCACAAATATTTCCCGATACTTCTCATAGTTCGTCATATTCACATCAAAATGATAATGGATACACCAAGCATCGCGCTGTACAGGTACACCGACTGTATATCCTGCTTTTTTAAATTCAAATGATTGAGATACATCATAAAAGTCAAATCCGTCAAATAAGTCTTCTCGCCACGGAACATCATATTGTGTCGCCATTAATAAACCGTCAATACATTCTACAGGAATAAATGTTTTTGATTCGTGATACGGTTGTTCTAAACTTGCCATATAAAACAAATCATTCATATAACCAATGACCTTTCCTACAATTCCACGCCCTTCGTTCCATACACCAGTTGGAGGAACATATTGCGCTCCAACCATCCCAATCATACCAAGGTGTTCATGTTCCTCAAATAATTGAAGTAATCCGTATAAAAAAGCTCTATTTATAATAAAAACATCTTGATGTAAATACACTTTATACTTCGCTGGATGCGAAATGGCTTGATTGTATCCACTCGTCATACTTTTCGCATTTCGAATCGGCATAAATTGGACAATATACCCTGGTGGTACTAACAATTGCAATATATGTCGCACGCAGTTTGCATACAATTTCCGATCATTTATACATGTAACAAATAATATTGTTTTGTCTGCAGCACTCATAATTGTGATTTTTCAGCTTCAATAATATACTGAAATACAACTGTCTCAGCCATGAAGCCACTTCCAAGACGATATTTTTTACAAATTCCATATAACTCCTCAATAAGCGGTTCATACATTTTATGATCAACATATACACGATCTACTTTACTAATAACATATCCTGCTTTTAAAAACATTCTTAGCATTTCATTAAATGTAAAGAAACGAATATGTGTTTTATCTAATAAACCATATTCTGTATACGTCCAATTTCCGGCAAGTAAGGGAGCTAATACTGAAATATGAGCAACGTTTGGTATACTTGCTAAAATCACACCATTTTGCTTTATATATGGCTTAACCTTTTCAATCACAGCCCACGGATCAAATAAATGCTCTAATACATCTCCAAATAGGATGCAATCAAATTGCTCCTCCTCATAAGGAAGATCTATTTTTTCTATATCCCCTAAAATAACATGATCTAGTCTTTCTTTCGCTTTTTCTGCAGCCTCTGGAAATGCCTCGATTCCTGATACACGTGTACCATTTTCTTTAATCGCTGCTCCCAATGTACCGCTCGAGCAACCAATATCAAGAACTTCTTTCCATTCCTTTTTTATATGCTTTAATAAATTCGGATTCGCTGCATTATAATAATGCTCGGATTTTTCTTCATATAAAGAACTTTTTTCGCGATTCATTTCACACACTCCTTATGCAAATTGAATTAGAAATATAAATCTCATATGAATTCTATAAAGTGCAGATTTTGTTCATCCCCCACTGATTATTAGCCCGCAAATAGCTTTATAAAATTTTTTATCTATATTGGTTTCGTTACTGATACTCTAATATATAACCAATCTATTAGAGTTAGAATAACGATAAATCATTTCTAAAAAACGAAACCTATTACGCTTTATATGGTTTATCAAAAACTCCCCGAAAATATTTACGGTTATATTCAATTGCAGCATTATTCGGAACATAAGAAGCTGCTAATTCATTGTAATAATACGCTTTATCCTGCTCCCCTAACCTGCTATAACAAATACACATTTGTAAATAGGGTAGCCATGTGTAGCTAGCTGGACTATGAAAAGGACTTTCCGTTGCCATTGGTACTTCCGTTGCAAGTTTAAACCAAAATATCGCTTCATTATATTTTTCTTGTTCCATATATATATATCCTATTCTTGTACAATTCTCTCCTCTAGGGACGTCATACCGAAACGACTTCACACAAGATTCGATTGCCTTCTCCCACATTCCGAGCTTCGCATAGCAATCTCCTAACTTACCACATGCATAAATTTTCTCTTCATACCATCCTTCGTCTTGATTAAGAAATGTTTCATAAAGAAGAACTGCATCATCATATTTTTGGTTATCCATAGATTCATTTGCGTAATAAAATAAATCCCTCGAACTCAATTCTTCCCCTGCTGCTACAGTATTTTGAAAAATTTTCAAATTACGATTTGTTACTTTTTTTTCTTTTTTATGTGTAATAGCAACTTTACTACTAAAAGTCTCACCAGCAATAGCTAAATACTCATGAACCTTTCCAAACCATTGAAATTGTTTTTCACGCTTTACAAGTCGATTTCTTTTTGTACAATATAAAGGTTTCCCGTTAGAATCCATCGCAAGATGATAAGGCATCGAAACAGCATCAAATTTAGGATCTAATTCTATTTTTAAGAGTTTCAATGCTTCTTGGGCATCTTCTAATAATACGTCATCTGCATCTAGCCACAATATATACTCTTGCGTCGCTTTTGAAAAAGAAAAATTTCTTGCTGCCGCAAAATCATCAATCCACTGGAAATCATATATGTTAGAAGTGTATTTCTCTACGATTTCTTTCGTTCGATCGACGGAACCTGTATCCACTACTATAATTTCATCCACAATTTTCTCAACTGTCTCTAAACAACGGGCTATTGTCTCCTCCTCATCTCGAACAATCATACATAAACTAATTGTAATTCCTTGCTTGTTCAACATAATCACCCTCTTCCAAATCAATCATATGTTATACATATACTAAACTTTCCATTTTTTTAAATTGTTCAAGTAGTTTAAGATTTCTTTTCAATAATTCAAATGTCCGTGTCATTTTCTTTCGGTTTTGCATCTACTATATAATGAACGCTTTATGGAGGTGAATTTATGTCAAATAATAATTATTCAAATGGATTAAATCCCGATGAATCTTTATCAGCTAGTGCATTTGACCCTAATCTTGTAGGACCAACATTACCACCGATACCACCGTTTACCCTTCCAACTGGGCCTACCGGGCCTACTGGACCTACCGGACCTACCGGGCCTACTGTACCTACGGGGCCTACCGGACCTACGGGGCCTACCGGGCCTACTGGCGGTGGAACTGGAATAACTGGACCTACGGGGCCTACTGGTGACACTGGGGCTACTGGACCTACCGGGCCTACTGGTGACACTGGGGCTACTGGACTTACGGGGCCTACTGGTGACACTGGGGCTACTGGACCTACTGGACCTACTGGTGACACTGGAGCTACTGGACCTACCGGGCCTACTGGTGACACTGGGGCTACTGGACTTACGGGGCCTACTGGTGACACTGGGGCTACTGGACCTACCGGGCCTACTGGTGACACTGGAGCTACTGGACCTACCGGGCCTACTGGTGACACTGGGGCTACTGGACTTACGGGGCCTACTGGTGACACTGGGGCTACTGGACCTACCGGGCCTACTGGTGACACTGGGGCTACCGGACCTACGGGAGCTACTGGACCTACGGGGGCTACTGGACCGACTGGACCATCCGGATTAGGACTTCCAGCAGGATTATATGCATTTAACTCCGGTGGGATTTCTTTAGATCTAGGAATTAATGATCCAGTACCATTTAATACTGTTGGATCTCAGTTTGGTACAGCAATTTCTCAATTAGATGCTGATACTTTCGTAATTAGTGAAACTGGATTCTATAAAATTACTGTTATCGCTAATACTGCAACAGTAAGCTTATTAGGAGGTCTTACAATCCAAGTGAATGGAGTACCTGTACCAGGTACTGGATCAAGTTTAATCTCACTTGGAGCACCTATCGTTATTCAAGCAATTACGCAAATTACGACAACTCCATCATTGGTTGAAGTAATTGTTACAGGACTTGGGCTATCATTAGCTCTTGGTACGAGTGCATCCATTATTATTGAAAAAGTTGCTTAATTTTTTACTTAGCAGTAAAACTGATATCAGTTTTACTGCTTTTTCAATTTCAAATTCAATCATGAAACATTCGTTAGCTACATAATCATATTGTTGTATGACATTTTGCAGGAGGCACAAATATGGAAAGTAAATCTGCTGTTCAGCTTTATCTCGAATTGCTAAAGAAAACAATTTTATTTGAAATATGGTTGGAATATGAGGCATACTTACCCGCATCTCTACATATTTCGAAAGAACTAGAATTCGAACCCGTTACAGTCCCCCTCCCTTTATTCATTAAGCAATATGCCGAAAACCATAACTTAAAAATTGTAAAACCAAATGTTTCAAAAAGTGAACGTCATGATGGAATGGATTGGCCAAGAGCAGCACATAGCATGATTGGTCGAGAACGTATGAACCAATTACAAGAGGCAATGGAAACCGTTGTTCGTGAAAATATAGAGGGAGATTTTATTGAAACAGGTGTATGGCGCGGAGGATCATGCATTTTTATGAATGGTTTTTTACAAGCAAACAACATTACGAATCGTACTGTGTGGGTCGCAGATTCATTTGAAGGTTTGCCAGCACCGAATCTAGAACAATATCCAAAAGATTACGGTGATTATTTACACACATTCGATTACTTACGCGTCTCTTTAGAACAAGTACAAGAGAATTTTAAAAAATATGATTTACTAAATGATCAAGTGAAATTTTTAAAAGGTTGGTTTAAAGATACTTTACCAACAGCACCAATTGAAAAAATAGCAATTGCACGGCTTGATGGTGATATGTACGAATCCACCATGGATGGTCTCATGAACTTATATGATAAAGTTTCTAAAGGTGGCTATATAATTATCGATGACTACGGGCTACCGCCATGCGCTGAGGCTGTGACAGACTTTAGAAAGCAACGAAATTTAAAAGCCCCTATTACTAAAATTGATGTATTTGGCGTTTATTGGAGAAAAGAATAAACAAGATTTAATCTATAGGAGATTCCATTTTCACTCATTCTTCTCTCACTTCTAATCCAATTAAATATTTCTTTTGTGGAATCTCCTTACATATAACAATTGTTTTCCTTTGTTCTCTCACTACAAATTGAAAATTTTATTAATAGAGTGACTGCATATTCTCAAACAAGAAAGGGGTATACTCATGAGCGAACTTAACAAAGAAATGACTTTACTCCCCCCTCCTGAACTCGTCCAATATGTAGGTGGCGACTTCAAAAAGGTTGGAAAAGAGTTCCTAAAGCATTTTATTCAAATTGGCGCTTTAAAATCAAATGAAAAAGTATTAGATGTAGGCTGCGGCGTCGGCCGAATGGCTGTACCATTAATGAATTACTTAAATGATGATGGAGCATATTATGGATTTGATTTGTTTAAAGATGGAATTACTTGGTGTCAAAATAACATTTCAACTATGCGTAATAATTTTCACTTTGAACATGTTGACATATACAATCAATTCTATAATCCAGAAGGAAAAGAAGATGCCTCTCAATATCGTTTTCCCTATGAAGACGGAACATTCGATTTTATCTTTTTAACTTCTGTATTTACACATCTTCTTCCAAAAGAATTAGAACATTACGTATCTGAAATTGTACGTGTATTAAAAAAAGACGGGAGATGTTTCATTACATTCTTTCTAATAAATCCTGAATCGTCCTATTATTTAAATGCAGGACAAAGTACATTAGGTTTTTATCATCGAATTGAAAATTGCTACGTTGTAAATAAAGATATTCCCAATTTTGCAGTTGCTTATCCTGAGACAGATATTTGCAATCTATTGAATAAGTATGGTCTAGAAATAATCAATAAGCCACATTATGGTTTATGGTGCGGCAGACCAGAATATACAAGTTACCAAGATATTGTTCTTACAAAAAAAAGCTTCTGAAAGGAAGTTATGTATGGCGAGTGAAAAAAATCTACCTCTCGTTTCTATCCTTATTCCCACTTATAATCGACCCCATTATTTCAAAATCGCTCTAGAAAGTGCATTGGCACAAACTTATTCAAATATTGAAATCATCATCGGAGATGATAGTACAAATGATGAAACAGCAACTCTAATCCATGAACAATACTTACCAAATTATAAAAATATAACATACATTCGAAATATCTCTACTCTAGGACAATTTCACAATGACCTTATGCTCATAGAAAAATCAAATGGTGAGTATATAAATTTTTTAATGGACGATGACGTGTTTTATAAGCATAAAATACAAAAAATGATGGCCTATTTTGAGCAAGATTCAAATAAAAACCTTGCTCTTGTTACTTCTTATCGAGTACGTATTGATGATCATGGAAATCTAATAGGTGATTCCCATCCAACACAAAGGTTATATAGTGAAGACACCCCATTAAACGGGATATTTTTAGGTAATTGGATGTTAAAGGGCGGACACAACATTATTGGTGAGCCTACAACTACTTTGTTCCGAAAGGAATTGCTCACTGAACCTTTTGGCACCCTTAAAGAGCGACAATATTCTTGTAGTGTTGATATGGCCTCATGGATTTCTTTACTTTCTAAAGGAAATGCAATATACATTTCTGAGCCTTTAAGTCAATTTCGCTACCATGCTGGACAACAAATACACAATAAACTACTTCAAGGTTGCGAAGATTTCACACACCTCGTTATAACAGCAAAAGAATATGGATTTTTACAAAATACTATAGACTATAGAACAGCTCTACTTAGTGCTTACAAATGGTGTAAAAGTTCCTTAAAATACTACCTTCATCAACTAGATATTTTTCCTGACGCACATGTACGTCTTGCCCATTGTTTGGATATAATTATTAAAGAGTTAAACAATTAAACTACTCTGCAAAATCAAAAGTGTATGGACTATATGTGAATCATTCGTATAGTTCATACATTCTTTCTCATACTATAAAATCCATTACTATAAAGAGCAGTAGAAAGGAATACCTACATTGAAAGATTCAAATTCTCAATATCAAATAGACTACGTATTACTATTTATTTTATTTGCCATTGGGATTGTTAGTTGTTGTGCTATTGCAAGTGCGCAAGCCTCCTTACCGCCATTTTTACAAAACGTCAATTTTGTACTCAAGCAAATCCAATGGTACTTCATTGGATTTATAGCCATTGGTGTTATTATGATTATCGATTTCGATCGTTATCAAAAAATTGCTTGGTATTTGTATAGCTTTGCAATGGTACTACTTATTGGACTAGAACTTCAAGTACCAGGTGCCGTTACAATTAAAGGCGCTACCGCTTGGTACAGGCTCCCAGGCATCGGAAATTTTCAGCCTTCTGAAATTATGAAATTGTTTTTAATTATCGTCATTGGACGAATTATAGCAAATCATAATGAGAAATATTTTTCCCAAACAATGCGTGACGATTTTTTATTACTTGGAAAAATATTTGCGACAAGCTTGCCACCACTACTACTTATTGCAAAAGAACCAGATTTAGGAAACACAATGGTCATTTCAGCGATGCTTGCAGCAATGATACTAGTTTCTGGCATACGATGGCGTTTTATTTTCGGATTAGTTTCAGGTACTTTCGTGGCTGGATCTACATTAATATATATTTTTTTTACTCACACAGATTTCTTTAAAGCACACATTTTAAAAGAATATCAATTAAATCGCTTCTACGGATGGTTGGCACCTTACAAATATGATGCGCAAGGCTATCAATTAAGACAAGCATTCTTAGCGACTGGATCCGGAGAAATGCAAGGAAAGGGGTGGGAAAATGGACAAGTATATTTTCCAGAACCACATACAGATTTTATTTTCACTAATGTCGCTGAACAATTTGGATTTCTAGGTGCAAGTGTCATTATTTCACTTTTTTTCTTACTCATTTTTCGAATGATTCATATCGCTTTAGAAAGTAATGACCCTTTCGGTAGTTACATTTGCGCTGGTACAATCGGAATGTTTACTTTCCAAGTATTCCAAAATATCGGGATGACAATCGGATTACTTCCCATTACAGGGATAACATTACCTCTTATGAGCTACGGAGGAAGTTCACTGCTTACATACATGATTGCGATTGGGTTCATTTTAAATGTTCGCTCAAGAACGAAAATCTTTATGTTTAAATGAACAACACAAAAACGCTATATTTTTATCTCTATCCTTTTTTAGATATACTAATGAAAAATACGATGGAGGTTTAAATATGAAATATGACATTATAGGAGATATTCATGGATGCTTCCAAGAGTTTCAAAATTTAACAGAGAAGCTAGGGTATAACTGGAGTAGCGGTCTACCGATCCACCCTGAACAACGTAAACTTGCATTCGTTGGTGATATTACAGACCGTGGTCCTCATTCATTACGTATGATCGAAATTGTATGGGAACTTGTCATACATAAAAAAGAAGCTTATTACGCTCCTGGAAATCACTGTAATAAACTATATCGATTTTTCCTTGGACGTAATGTAACAATCGCTCACGGACTTGAAACAACTGTCGCTGAATATGAGGCACTTCCTTCTCATAAGCAAAACATTATAAAAGAAAAGTTTATCACTCTTTATGAACAATCACCACTCTACCACATACTAGATGAAAAAAAAGTAATCGTATGTCACGCTGGGATTCGGCAAGATTACATAGGAAGACGAGATAAAAAAGTACAAACCTTTGTATTATATGGTGATATTACAGGAGAAAAGCATGCCGATGGCTCACCTGTCCGTCGCGATTGGGCGCAAGAATACAAGGGGCAAGCTTGGATTGTATATGGACATACACCAGTAAAAGAACCTCGATTCGTCAATCAGACAGTCAATATTGATACTGGTGCTGTATTTGGTGGCAAATTAACCGGATTACGTTATCCTGAAATGGAGACTATCTCTGTCCCTTCTTCTTTACCTTTTGTCGCTGAGAAGTTCCGTCCAATTTCATAACTACCTTACTTAGCGAGAGATTACCGTATTATTTAGGCAGATCTCATATAAAACTAGGTAAAGTAATTAAAAAAAGATGCAATAAAGTGCATCTTTTTTTAATTACTTTACATATAATGTCGCAGGAGGTGACAGAATGAAGAAAAAATCTTCTAAACAAAAAAGAAAATTTCCCCCTTTATATCTGCCCATGTACGGAATTAACAACTGGTGTAGCATTCGGGCTGCAGCCATAGAAGAACTAGAAGAACAAGAGTCATCAAAAAAAAGCAAAGTAAAACCAACATATGTCTCTTTAGAAAATGCTGTGATGAACCACATAATCGATCGCAGAAAAATAAAGATGCAACAAAAAAATAAACAGCTCTCAAATCAAGATGAACAGGTACTACGTTCTAACCAAACAGAAGAAACGGCGGAAGAAAATAATTCTGTAGCAATAAATAAAAAAGTGGAACCAGAAATTCCAGCTGCTATTATAAACAAAGTAAAAAAAATAAAAGAAGCATTAGCTTCATCGAATGATATACAAACTGAAAAACCACTCATAATTGAGACACCTACACCTGAAAATACAAAAGTTAAAAGGGGCGGCCGATATGCATATGCGGAGGGGCTTCACTCTCATGCGGAGGGCATGGCAGCACATGCGGAAGGCTTATTAACACACGCAAAAGGTTCTTTCTCTCATGCAGAAGGATCCAACTCAAAAGCAACTGGACATAGTTCGCATAGTGAGGGAAGTGAAACGACAGCAGGCGGTGCTTATTCTCATGCGGAGGGTAAACAGACGACTGCTTTAGGCGAAGCAGCACACGCAGAAGGAACCGCAACTATCGCTAACGGCTTCTCTTCTCATGCGGAAGGTCATCATACATCAACAGCTCATTTTGCAGGTAGCCATATTATGGGGCGCTTCGGCACTGCAGAAGAAGCTTATTCCTGGTTTATTGCAAATGGTGCAAACGACACCGACCATAATATCGGTGCTAAATGGCTTGCCCATAATGGAGAAATGTATATTGAGGGCGCGTCTTACAATGCAAGCGGAACGGATTTTGCACAAATGTTTGAAACAGAAGGTCATAAACCTATTGATGTCGGTTATTTCGTTACATTTAGTAGCGAAGAAAAAATTCGGATAGCTACTTCACACGATTCGTTCATTTTAGGAATATCTAGTGCAACCCCTGCACTTATAGGAAATAGCGGGGCTTTAAGTTGGCAAAAACGCTATAAAACAGACAACTTTGGAAAACGCCAATATGTATGGACGGAATCAGAAGAAATACAACCTCTTTTAAATACAGAATGGGATCCAGCTTGCAAATATGTAGCAAGAAAAGATCGCGCCGAGTGGCTTCCTGTCGGATTAATTGGGCAAATGTTAGTACGTGATGACGGCACTTGCGAAACGCATGGATATTGTCGTCCAAATGACAATGGCATTGCTACAAAAGCCGAAAGTGGATTTTTCGTTATAAAGCGTACGGGTGAGAACCAAATTTTAATATTATTCCGCTAAGAAAAAAGGGAACAAAATTCTTTATAACATAAGAATTTTGTTCCCTTTTTAAGCATTCCTAAGTAACTCTTGCATATCGCTTGGAATCTTTATAGTGAAAGACATTTCTTTCTCTAAAATAGGATGATAAAACGTCAAAGATTTACTATGAAGTGCTTGCCGTTTCATTTCATCCCTTCTTCCTCCATATAAGTTATCACCAAGTAATGGATGTCCTATATGAGCCATATGCACACGAATTTGATGCGTTCTTCCTGTCTCAAGCTCCAGCGCTACATGTGTCTTATGATATGTACTATCAATTACTTTAAAATGAGTAACTGCCCTTTGTCCATCCTCACAAACCGTTCGCTCAATAATGCTATCAGATTTCCGACCAATTGGTGCATCAATCATTCCTTCTCGTTCTACCATCTCACCGTGAACAATTGCTTCATACGTTCGTTTCACAGCTTTTTGTTGATGCTGCTTCGATAAAAGATGATGCACGAAACGATTTTTTGCAATAAGCATAAGCCCTGAAGTATCACGATCTAACCGTGTTACAATGTGTACTGTACTTGCAAGATGCTGCTTATCATAATGAGATAAAAGCGCATTGGCAACACTCCCTGTCGGATGTTCCCTAGATGGAATCGTTGACATGTTCGCCTCTTTATTAATGATAAGAACCGCATCATCTTCATATACAATGCATAAAGGGATATCTTCTGCAATCATCCCTTCACTTCTTTCCTCCACTGGAAAAAAGATGCGTAATTCTTCACTAGCGCGCAACTGATGACGAACACTCGCATGTTGACCATTTACTTCAATTGCCCCGCCGTGAAACTTTATATCCGTTAAAGCGGCTTTAGAAATACCTTTCGTTTTCAAAAATTCCCTAACTAAAGTACTCTCTTCAGCCAGTCCTATATCCCATTTCAATGTAAATCTGTTCAAATTTATAACCCTTTCTATTTATCTGCAACAAACGAGTCACGAACTCGTTTCCAGAACGGGAACGGGCGGAAACGAACAAATCGTACTTTCTCGTTTGCGACGCGATACTGGATTGATTTCACATCTTGATGAACCATCGTTAAATGATCCACTGTAATTTGTAAGTTCATTCCTGCAGCTGGCTTTAACACACATGTATGGTGCTTCGGCAATACGAGTGGCGATCCCACAGTACGAAACACACGATTGTTAATGGACGCCATTTCTGCAATTTGAATCGCTTCAATAGAAGGGTGAATAATTGCTCCGCCAAGCGCTTTATTATATGCAGTACTTCCTGAAGGAGTAGAAATACAAAGGCCGTCCCCGCGGAATGTTTCAAAATATTCTCCGCGTATTTCTACTTCTGTTACTAATGTACCTTCTGCACTTTTTACAGTCGCCTCATTCATCGCCAAATACTGTGACTCTTTACTTCCATTCACATAGCGAATAATCACTTCTAAAAGCGGATATTCCACCACTTGGAATGGTGTTTTCGCAATCGCAATTACTAATTTCTCTACTTCTGTCGGTAACCAATCTGCATAGAAACCTAAATGTCCTGTATGTACACCAACAAATGCTGTTTCATCCAATCGATTATAATAACGATGAAACGCATATAAAAGCGTTCCATCTCCCCCAACAGAAATTACAATATCGGGTTCCTTTTCATCCATTGTAAATCCAAAATCTAACAAGTACTCTTTCATCGTGCTTGCCAGTGTATCTGATGATTGATCTCCCTTTGACATAATTGTAAATTTCATCGCCCAACACCCTTTAGTTTATGATTCGGAATCTTTCGTTTCTTGCTTTCTTGAAAAAGCCTTCTGCGCTTCTTGAATCTCAAGACGAATAGAAGACATTTCTTCATCTAATAAAAACGCCGCTTCCGCTGCACGTTGCAAGCGTATTTTAATATCTTCAGGAAAACGTCCACTATATTTATAATTTAAAGAATGCTCAATTGTTGCCCAAAAGTTCATTGCTAACGTGCGTATTTGGATTTCTACCAATACTTTTTTTTCTCCCTGAATCGTTTGAACGGGGTAACTAATGACAACGTGATAAGAGCGATAGCCGCTATCTTTCTTTTGCGTGACATAATCACGTTCTTCCACGATTTCAAAGTCATTTCGTTTTCGAAGATATTCTACAACAGGCTTAATCTCATCAACAAATTGACACATCATTCGAAGGCCCGCGATGTCTTGCATATCTTCTCTCAGCCGATCTAGCGGTACATTTCTCTTCTCCGCTTTATCAATAATACTAGCAACCGACTTTACCCTTCCTGTTACAAACTCAATTGGAGAATGCTCTGTCAACATTGCAAATTGAGTACGCATTCCTTTTAGTTTCACTTTCAGCTCTGCCACCGCTTGATGGTAAGGTGCTAAAAATTCTTCCCAATTTCGATTCATTTCAACCACCACCAAAATCAATCCATTTGCTTATAGAAATACTTTTTCTACAGCAGTTACTAGTTCTTCTCCGTAATTTGCATTACCTTCAATATTTTCAACTAAATATTCTACTTCTTCTTTTAATCCTTCTAATTCCATTTCAATGTCATTCACGCGAACGAACATAACCACATCGTTATTCATCGCTTCATGCATTGCTTCCCAGCATGTGTGCGGAATACTTACATAAATGAAAGATGATTCATTTTCTAAGATATATAAAAATGATAAATTGTCTGAGTCTACAAGTACGTGATTACGCGCACTTAACTCCTTTACCTCTATTTCACTATTTTCCGCACAAAAAATAAGAGCATTCTCTCTCTTTTCTACGCTCTTAACTTGGATTTTATTTTGCATGCTCTAACTCCTCCATCTCAACTTCCTGTCTTACTTAACAGTATTATTGTATCATAACATGGACGCAAACAAATAAAACATTGAACCAAATTTATGAAAAAGCGATAATGTGTAAAGAATTATTTTT
>Ga0209463_1000912_pt1 | contig 19728 bp, 20 predicted proteins | sample AgamicMgSfrz_FD_187169 | JGI IMG/M metagenome (GOLD analysis project Ga0209463, IMG submission 187169) | Agave microbial communities from Guanajuato, Mexico - Mg.Sf.rz (SPAdes) (version 2) | ecosystem: Host-associated > Plants > Phyllosphere > Phylloplane/Leaf | place: Guanajuato, Mexico... | reverse complement strand
ATAGAAAAACCGGTTCTCTTAATTGAGGACCGGTTTTTCTTGTTTTTCTAATTATCTCCAACGCCATTCTATTTCATTTGAATCAAAGTAAACAGCAGGTATGCCAATTCCTTTTAATTGATTATCTTTTAATATAATCCAATTGTTGTCATCTAAAAAAAGTGGATCCACGTCTTCTAGTGACGGGTTATTTTCATCCACCATTTTGTTTAGAAAATCTTTAAATTCAACGATATTATCAGTAAAGTTAATATGCCCGTACATCCAAAAACCATCACCATTCGCATTTGAGATATCGCCCAAATGTATATCTTTAAAGTATAGTTTCATAGAAAATGCTCCTCTCATTCCTTAATGTTAAAGTATTTACTTGGAATTTCGCCTCTTATAAGATATTCAGTATCTCTTTTAGTCCAATTTAAAGCTAGATTTTTCCAGTGGTCTGTGGTTGCGGAATCTTGTTTTATCAAACGTTCTATTTGCTTAGGACTTAAAATAGCAACATCCGTTACTTCACCTTCTCTAATGGCCGTTCTTAAAGCGGGCAAGTTAATGTCGATAATATTTTTCCCGTAGTTACTTGCAACTTCGGGGTGTATAGAAAAACTTGTGTAAGGACTGTTATGTTTTGCACCTCTCCGATACCCTCCTAAGATATGTTCAGTTACAGTTACTTGTCGTCCCTTATACATCCCTTCCTTATTTGCAGGCATCAAGTTTCCATTCTCTCCGATATGCGGTTTGCCAATTCCATTTGGTCTTGTTGCTGATTTTAGGTAGTCTTCACCTCGTAACAGGTTTTTGCTTTCCAATGCAGCTTCCGCCATCTTAACCCCTTTGCCCACTTTAGCGAGTTTTCCGAATGGCGTAAGACCGGCTACAGCCATGACACCTGCCCCAGCACGTTCCCACCCCGAAAGTTTTTCACCGGTAGATGGATCAATACCATCCCAAGCACGACGAACATCGTATTCACCACTTATTTCACCAGTAATATCTCTAGCTAATTTTTTACCATCAAAGCCATTCTCTTCAGAAGATGGTTTACCACACATTGCATCTTCTTCAATTGAATTATCAGCCTGACGCTTCCTATCTTCTGCAATCGCTTGAATAGAAGCCGTCCAATCCATATTCAACCCTTGTGTACTAAACGTCCCACTTGCAGGACTAAAGCCTTTGCCACATTGAACTTCCGCAAGACCTTGTGCGATACTCGCAGCTAGTTGGAGTGCGGTATCATAATTACTACTAGAAGTATAATCGAATTCATACAGATGTTCTAACTTTTCTTGAAGCTTCTGTCTCATAGCATAATAAATTGGTATCATCGTCTGCATACTTGGCATGTTTTCGCTCATTGTTTCCATCTGTATTATCATTCGGTCAATCTCTCGAATTTGTTCTTCTATTTCTTGTTCGATAACATCTGTTGAAGCTACTTGTGATTGAAAATCGTTTGGAAAGGCATTATTTTGACGGATTAATTCTTCACACAAGTAAATGATTCCTTGTGCTAATGGACGAAAGGTTTGTACAAAAAATGCTTTGGCACTACTATATGTTTGTCCTTGTAGAACAGTATCAATTGCAAAAGCATCAATCGACTGAATAACTTGTTCCATACCTTGAATGGTAGCGGTACATACAGCATTCATATCTTGTGTTTGTGTATGCACTTCCCCTAAATACATATTTAAACTCAAAAATCTCCCCCCTTTTTTAAATAAGTAAATCATACCAATTTAAGGAGGAAAATGTAAAAAAATTTATTTAGCATCAATAATATCAATAAATTTCAACGTTATATTATTATAAAATGCATCCGTACAAATTATAGATTTATTCAACGGATCAATATCAATGACGGTCATATAGCTAGTAAGTAAGAATCCATCTTCATAATATGTAATCAATATTTCTTCTTCAGAAAGTAGCGAACATAATAGCGTATTCTCAATCAGTTCTTGTTCATCCTGGGTTAATGTAGGGCGTTCTACTTTTGTCTTGTCTTTAATAATCTCACGGATACCTGCGAATTGTTCTGGCATCGCTGCGAATGGAGTCCATTTAACCATTCCTCGTCCTTTTGGCATATTAGCGTTGTTCATGCTTTATGTCCCCCTAACAATGTGTTTCTGTATCTTGCTGTTGCACTATTTGTATACGAAATCCCTCGTAATATGCTGTTCTTACCAAATTTGGCGCGTATTTCATCCATTACTTTCGTTAGTTTCATTTCTTTTTCTCGTTGTATTACATTATCGAATAGTGAGATTTGTTCTTCGCCTTCATTGATTAAGTTAGTTAAAGAAACATTGATAGTTCTAATGGGTTCCCCAGTATAAAACTCATGTAAAAAATATGTACAAATCTTATAAATATCCATTGTTAAATTGGTTGGTCGGTTCATAGTGTGAGTTTTTTTGAAACCGCCAGCGTAATTTTTACTGTAACCAATAGAAAAATGAATAGTTTGAGCTAGTTTGTTTTGCCTTCGCATTCGATAACAAACTTCCTCGATATGTTCCAGTAGAATAATTGGAAACTCTTCTATAGTGTAATCACGCATAAGTATTTGGCTTTTACCAATAGAAGTTGTTGCTGGAACGTATTTTTCTGATATGCGGCTAAAATCTATGCCGTTGCTATGTAAGTGTAATTCTTCACCAATGACCCCGAAGTTTTGCTTTAAGTATTTGAGTGGGTATTGCGCTAAGTCTCCGATTGAATGAATTCCTTTTCGATTTAACTTCGCTTCTGTTTTACCCGAAATCCCCCAAAACTTACTAAGTGGTCGTATTGGCCATAATTTTATGGGTACATCTTCGTATTTCCAATATGCTATGCAATCTTTTGTTTTCTTTGCTTCCACATCTAAAGCCACTTTGCTCATTAAAGGATTAGGACCAATTCCTATCGTGCATTCGATTCGTGTCTTTGCATATATTTCACGCTTGAATTTTAATGCGAAGTCGTATGGGTCGTTAGCAAACAAATGAATACTATCCGTAATATCCATAAAAAACTCATCGATGGAATATTGGTGGAAATCCTCAATAGGCACGTATTGTAGAGCTAACTTAGTGATAAAATTAGAGCATTTTATATAAGTGCTCATAATTGGGTTTACCACAAGGATATCTTTGCGACGTGGTATCTCGTATAATCTTGCCATTTTCTTAACACCCAACGCTTTTAATGGTGGAGTTGCAGCCAAAACAATTGAACCACTCCTATTCACATCACCGACTACAGCTAACTTAGTATGAAGTGGGTCTAATCCCATCTTGATGCAACTGACTGAAGCATAGAAGCTACGAAGATCTACACATAAAACAATTCGGTTTGGCAATATTGAATAGTCATACACCGTTATTCCCCCTAAATAACAGAACGTTAGTTCTTATTATATACGAATGTATGTTCTTTCATGAAGAGGTTTTTCAAAATAAATAAAAATAGCCCCACTGGTTTTAGTGAAGCTACATCCAAAAATCGTTTTCATTTATGTTTTTCCCTAACTTTTTCAATCCCCTTGTTATTTGGGATATAGTCGAAAATTTAGGTGCGTATTCTTTATCATTACACACTTTTGAAATAGTACCCCTGCTCAACTTAGCAGCTTTCTCTAATTCCCCTTGTGTGATTCCTTGTTTATCTAACCACTTACCAAATTTACTACGTTTTTTACCTAATCCAAACACCTTTACCACCTCATGGATAGCTTGCCCTTTTCGTCATTTTTTTAAACAAGAGAAAAAAACTGACATAAAGACCAAACAGTACACAATACCTTTTACCATACCAAACAAATTACGATTCCTAGTTCCAAATTAATAGCCTCTTAAAACTTCGTTTCACCTATTCTGAATAGAATTCGTTTGCAGAATACTGCTTCAGACATTGAAAGATTGATATTTTCAATGATTCATAGCTATTATTTTCTCTTCTAATTAGCAGGGACTGTTTTTGCTAAAACATACATGAGGGGTGGTGCAGGTTTGTGATATTTGAGTTAGTAAGTTCAGCTGCAGTTGGTGGTGTAGTCTTTCTATCAAAAATGCATCAAAAAGGAGCAACGAATGATGCCTCTAAGATTCAAAGAATTTGTGCTAATTGCGGTTTAAAAGTAAAAGAAGGGAAAGAGACCAGGACCATACAGCTACTCCGTAAGACGAGGAATGAATGGGGAGTTGAATATGCATATAGAATTCCACTTGGTCTTAGCTTCTCCGATTTTGAACAAAAGATACAACATTTAGAAGATGGATTAAACCACAAGAGCAAAGTTTATGATTTTAAACTACAAGACTTCAAATCTCTTCGACTGCAAAAAGATATCTTAAAGCAAATACAAAACATCATAAGCAAGAAAAAACTCGTTAGAAAGGAAATTGAGCTGTCTTACGATGGGTTGCTTATAATAAGAGTTTATGAGAAGGGGATTCCTGATTTTGTGAAATTCGAAGAAGACATGATGAGGCAATGTAGAGGATGGGAAGTACCTATTGGTTATACAAGGGATGGATTAGTAAAACACGACTTTGACCAGTTATCACACATGATCTCTGCCGGCATGACGGATATGGGGAAATCGAATGTATTAAAGCTTATTATTACTTCGCTGGTACGCAACCAATCAGAAAATATAAAGCTATTCCTTATAGATTTGAAGGGTGGTCTCTCTTTCAACCGATACAGATTCCTAAATCAAGTCGAATCAATTGCGAAGAATCCAAAGGAAGCCCTTGAGACTCTAAGGGAATTGCAATATAAGCTGAATGATAGAAATGAATACTTACTAGAAAAAGGATACGAAGATATAAAAGAAGCCGGGGATCCAGTACGGTATTTTGTAATCGTAGATGAAGCAGCCGATATAGCGCCATATCAGGAGTGCCAGGACATTATTGTTGATATTGGTCGTCGTGGCAGGGCGGCTGGATTCCGTTTGATATATGCAACCCAATATCCGACGAATAGCGCTATGCCGTCACAACTGCGTCAAAATATTGGTGCTCGTGTTTGCTTTAGATTACAAACAGAGGCAGGGAGCCGTGCCGTATTAGATGAGGGCGGCGCAGAGGGTCTTCCAAATATAAAGGGAAGGGCTATATACCAAACAAACGAGAAAAAGGTCCTTCAGACGGTTTATATCGATAATAAGCAGATTGATAACATCATAAAGCCACACATCAACATTAGAGCGAGGAAGGAGCATGAAAATGCAAAAGTTAGCAATGAAGGAAGCGCGAACGGAAAGTATACTCTTGAGCTTGAAGAAACTCGGCTTTCTTAGTAGAAAGCAAATCCAGGTACTTCACGATCTTGGCGGTGACAGGAACGCTTCTCGTGTTATGAAGGGGATTGAAGAATATGTGTCTAGCTTTAGAGATGGAGAAAAGATTTATTACCTTAACAAGGAAGGGCGTGAACGTATCGGAAGTAGGAAGATACTCAAGCGTTCGAATCAATTTCGCCATTACATTATGAGGAATGACATCTACATCGCTTACGAATGCCCGAAAACGTGGAAACAGGAAGTTAAGATGAATGTGAAGGGTATCGTTTCCATAATTGCAGATGCACTATTCACGGATAATGGCCGTTATCACATTGTAGAGGTGGATCATGAGCAAAAGATGAGCGCGAATCGTATCAAGATGCAGAAGTATCGTAAATTGATTGAATGCAAAGTATTTGAGAAGCCACCTAAATTTATTTGGTACACCACGACGGAATATCGTAGAAAACAACTTCAGAAGCTTTGCGAGGGATTGGATTGCAACATATTTACGGTTACTGATTTCCATTAAAAACAGGGAGATGGTCCATATGGCAACTGAGACGATGAGCATCAAAGATTTCATGGATGGTAACTACGGAGCAAAGAAAAAATGGGGCTTGTTCAAAAAGAAAGCAAAAAAATACGCACCTGTGGCGGCGCGAATAAGTATTGTGATCGGTAGTGCTATTATATTCAGTCAAATTATAGATATTCCTCATGTGTTTGCTGATGGTAATAATCCGGATGTAAATGAAGTATTTAAGGATGTGCAATCAAACGACGGAAAGATAAAGAATTATATAGATGGTCAATTATACAATCGTATAGTAAATGCGTTTGAACCGGTTATCTTCTTAATTAAAGCAGTATCCTATCCAATTGCATCCGTTGTAGCGTTATGCGGTGGTTTGTTCATTATGGTAGGTAGCCAGGAACGGGGATTCTCGTTAATAAGTCGTGCAGGTATTGGCTATATAGTAGTGCAAATGATTCCGTTGTTTATGAGATTACTTGTTGAGATTGCTAAAGCAATATAAAAAATGAGAGTAAATGTATCATTTTCCGAGTAATTGAGAACATAAGAAAGTATACAACGTGAAAAAAGTTGGCTGGAATAATAGTCAACTTTTTTCAATTACAAGATGTTGCAAAAGTAGTTTTTGAGACTTATGTAATAGTATGTTGCACATAAGAGCGCAAATAGAGAGATAAAGGTATATATATAATAAAAAGTACATGCTATTTTGCATGTGATTTAACTTAATTGGCCTAAGATTTTTTCCTTACATTTTGGTAATAATTATTTATAGAAAAAAATAATTGTATTCAGGTTACATATTTTGACCAAAATAATGAATAACAGAAAAAAAGTTACATAAAATGATATTTTTCTATAAAAATCGATAACTTACTATTTACTATTTCTATTTTTACTATGAAAAGTTTGAGATAGTGGCACAAAGGTATCAGTAAGCGAAAATGAAAACATATTCTTCAGAAAAAAGATGCTGCTTACCTTTGGGATGAAAAATGTGGAGTATTTATATTAAGGAGGTGGTTTATTTGATTGTATGAACACGTACAAAAGGCGGATTTAAAAATCGAATTAATATAGGAGGAAACATATGCACAAATATTTAAAGCAATTTTTATCATTCATCTGGAACATCTTTGTAAAATCAATCCCTGTACATACTGCTGTACTATGGTTCTTACCGGACACATTTAAAGTGTATACGACATTTATTAACAAGATGATTAAAAATTATCCAAGTTACACTGCGTTGGCTTTTATTATTGCATTCTATTTATTTACGCATTTGCAAATGAAAAGGGAAGAAAAAGATAACCGGAGCGCTGATCAGGAAAATTCGGATTCGCAGTCCGAAAAGAAACAGCACTCCATAAAGTGACTAGCATCACTTTATCTAAAAGTTTTCACAGAACCACATTATCATAAACGTGCAATATTAAAAAGAATATATTGAAATGTTATATTTCACAAACGCTACAAAGCCGTTACTATCGCAAAGTATGGCTTTGTTTTGCTAGTGAAGTTATAGCAGGAATTTCTTAAACATCATGGAATACTCTCACTAGGAGGTGTTGTGACGTTATGACGGACGAAATTGTTTATTCCGCAAGCGAAGTATACAAACGACTAGGAATAAGTGATAGCACCCTTAGAAAGTACATGGAAGTATTACAGCGAGAAGGATTTACAGTAAAGAAAGATAATCGTGGCAGGCGCCAATACACAGAAAATGACATTATGGTGATTGAGAAATTAATTGAACTGAGTAAGCATGACGGTATGACGCTAGAAAAGGCAGCGAAGATGATTGCGCAGCAAATAGAAAAAGTTAATCCGGATCTGATTCAAGAAGAGGCTGAGGAAATGGACTTAGTGCCATTCCACATTCAACAGCAACTACAGGAACAGTACAGCGTTATGGCACAAGAAATGAATCAGAGTATGTTAGCGATGGAGAAGCGATTAAGCGAGCAGGCGAAGCAAAGTAATGAGGAAATCAAAGCGAGTATAGAATCGCACAATGAACGAGTGGAAAAACGATTGGAAGCGCGGGATGAGACGCTTATGAAGACGCTACGTGAGATGCAGGAAACGAAGAGATTGATGCAGGAGTTTCGGGATGAGGTTGCAGCTGCGAAAGAGAAGAAAAAGCCGTGGTGGAAGTTCTGGTGAGAACAAGGAGATTCCCTTGTGAGAGTAGGGTTCCTCTTTGTCTTCGCTACGGATAATGATGCGCTTTGATAAACCAATTTAAATAAAACATTTGGAGGAATGGACTTATGTCTAATGAAGTTTTGCCTTTCACAGTAAGACTAGCTACTTCAGAGGATTTTTGGGATATATCAAATATAAACAAGCAAGTTCAACAGTTGCATATAGAGGGGAGACCAGATATTTACTCTGATACTTCAGCTTCTTTGGATCACAATGCATACGAAGAGTGGCTTAATGATATAAACATAGAGATATTTGTAGTAGAGGACAATAATAAAGAGATTCTTGCTTACATAATTTTAGATATTAAAGAACCATCTGAAAATCCAAAGTTAGTTGAGCGAAAAGTACTCTTTATCCGCAATATTGGTGTCAGTGAAATATGTCAAGGAACAGGAATAGGAAAAATATTAGTTCAAAAAGCATTTGAGTATGCTAAAGAAATACAAGCAACAAGTGTAGAATTAAATGTTTTAGAATTTAACAAGAAAGCTATACGATTCTACGAAAATCTGGGTTTTAAAACACAGAGTCGGCAAATGGAATTTGTATTACCGGATGCTTAAAACTACTTCCTATATCGATAATCGTGTAAATGAGCTAGTGGAGAAACGATTGGAATTTCGGGATGAGGTTGTAGCTGGGAAAGAGAAGAAAAAGCCGTGGTGGCGGTTCTGGTAAAGGATTTATAATAAACTACGCAAAAGTAGAAAAGTAGAAAAGTGTACATTTCTACTTTTCTACTTTGTTGGAAGATGTATTTATTATTATATTTTTAACATAAAGGGGTATCGTCACATCGCTATCAAGCTAATATTTTATAGTACCCCAAAAACGAAAAAAAACGACTTTGTACTAAAGTTGCAAATAATTTTTGCTCTGAAGTATTTTTCTTTTTTAGTTGTTAGATGAGAATCATATATCTTAATAGTTTTTTGTATTATAAAAAAAATTCAGATATTTACACAGATACCAATAGGTGATATTATATAAAAAATAAATGCGATGAAGAGAAGAGTAAATATAGTGAATTCTATACAGAGAACCTTGGTAGCTGAAAAAAGGTTAGAATTTCTTTATTGAAGCAAGCCTCAGAGCAGCACGTCGGAACCTTTTAGGAGGGGGGTGATGTGACGGGAGCTCCCGTTATAGAGCTAAGGTATAAGCATTTTTAAATGCCGTACCTGATAAGGTTAATATGGCGACATATTAATAAACTAGGGTGGCACCGCGATGATAAATCTCGTCCCTAAGACTTCAAGTCTTGGGGGTGGGATTTTTTTATTTTGTTTTAAGTATTGCATTCTATCTGATTATATTTTAGGAGGAATTCAATTGAGTTTAAAAAAAACATTGGAAACTTGGCGGTATCCATCTATCTTATTGTTTAGTATTGGTGTTTCAAGTGTTGGAAGTTGGGTTTACTTTATTGCTCTAAACCTAATCGTTCTTAACATAACAGAATCGGCAATTGCTGTCTCTGGTTTATATATTATTAGGGCTTTATCAATATTGTTTACTAATATTTGGTCAGGAAGTCTTGTAGATCGTTCAAATAAAAAATATCTCATGATAGCACTAGGTGTCTTTCAGACTGTGCTAATTGCATTATTACCTTTCTTCTCTTCTTTAGGGCTTATATATGCTATGGTCTTTCTTATTACAATAGCGAGCTCTATGTACCACTCAACATCGGTAACTTATATTACAAAGTTAATACCAATAGGACAAAGAAAACGTTTCAACTCTTTACGTAGCCTACTTGATTCCGGAGCATTTTTGACTGGACCAGCAATAGCGGGAATGATGTTTACAATTGGTACACCTAATATGGCTATTTATATCAATGCTGGAGCTTTATTTTTATCTGCATTAATTACAGTGGGAATGCCTAATGTTGAATCCTCTGCACAGTTAGAAAAAACATCAGATACAACAAAATTATCTCTTAGGTTATTAATAGATGATTGGAAGCTTGTTATTGGATTTAGCCGTAAGTTTCTATATGTCATGATAATATATCTTTTATTTAGTGCGATGGTAGTCATGATGACAGCTACAGATTCGTTGGAAGCTGCTTTTGCAACTAGGATACTTTCTTTATCTGAAGGTGAATATGGAATTTTAGTCAGCATTGCTGGAGCAGGAGTATTGGTAGGTTCTTTATCTAATGCAATAATTAATGAAAAAATACCTACCTCATGGCTTATGGGTATGGGTTCCTTAATAACTGCAGTAGGTTATATGATTTTTACATCTTCTAATACCTTTTTTATAGCATCTGTAGGGGCTTTTGTTTTATCATTTGCTACTGCCTTTTCTAATACCGGTTTTTACACATTTTATCAAAATAATATACCTGTTGATGTGATGGGCAGAGTTGTCAGTATTTACGGGTTTATTGAGGCTTTTTTAATTATTACAGTTACTGTAATCTTTGGTGTTTTTTCAGAGCTTATATCTATACGATTTGTTGTAGTTTCAGGAGCATTTGTAATGTTTTTGATATCTATCATACTATTTATTTGCAGTGTTCAACCATCAAAAGCAAAATTCTATTCTAATTCAACTGAGCTTAAAGATTCGTTTCAATAAATTCTTTTTTAAATAAATAAAATTAAATAATTGTATTGAAATAAAAAGGATCTTTACTGAAAGATTCTTTTTATTTCCGATAACGACGGTCATGTAAACATAGGTAAATAACAGAATTAATTGTTAAACGGCTATATAAAGTACTGCTTTAAAGCTAAAGTTTTGCACTATCCATAAAACTAAAAAGACGTTATCCTTTCTGTAGAATCATAGGAAAGGATGGCGTTTTTGTATGTCTATTTCTGTATCTGATGAATTACAACTATTTGCTCAAGAAATTCAAAACTTCTTATCTCTAAATTTCTTACGAGATCTTGCTAGAGATGTTGGTTTTGTACAACGAACCAGTAAGTACCAAGAAAAAGATTTAGTAGCTTTATGTGTATGGATTAGTCAAAATGTCGCTAAAACCTCTTTAACTCAGTTATGTAGCTGTTTAGAAGCATCAACAGAAGTGCTCATCAGTCCTGAAGGGCTGAATCAACGATTTAATGCCACAGCCGTGCAATTTCTACAACAAGTGTTAGCCGAACTTCTCAATCAAAAGTTATCTTCAACTAAGCTGTTCTCTTCTCCATACACTTCTATTTTCAAGCGTATTCGTATCCTAGATTCAACTGCATTTCAACTTCCCGATGTATTTTCATCTGTTTATCCAGGTGCAGGAGGATGCAGCCATACAGCGGGGGTGAAGATTCAGCTTGAGTATGATCTATTAAGTGGACAGTTCCTACATATTCATACAGGTCCAGGTAAACAACATGATCGAACCTATGGTTCGCTGTGTGTCCCAACTGTGATAGCGAATGATTTATGTATCCGAGATTTGGGTTATTTTCACTTGAAGGATCTTCAACATATACAAGATAAAAAGGCTTACTATATCTCTCGTATTAAATCCAATACACGTATTTATCAAAAAAATTCCACTCCTGATTATTTTCAAGATGGAAGGATCAAGAAAGGTACAGAGTATATACAGATAGATATGGAGGTCTTAATGAACTCTCTTCAACCAGGACAAACATGTGAAATATCCGAAGCTTATGTAGGAATGACTGATAAAGTACCAACTCGTGTGATTATTCATCGGCTAACAAAAGAACAACAACAAAAACGATTACAAGATCAAATTGTAAGAGAAAAAAAGAAAGGAATGAAGTATTCTCCTCGTAGTAAACGACTCAGTGGTATCAATGTATATATGACAAACACCCCCACAGATACTGTCCCGATGGGACAAGTACATGATTGGTATTCTTTACGTTGGCAAATCGAAATTTTATTTAAAACGTGGAAATCATTCTTTCAAATTCATCAGTGTAAAAAGATAAAACGAGAAAGATGGGAGTGCCATTTGTATGGACAATTGATTGCCATTCTACTCTGTTCTTCTATCATGTTTCAAATGCGGCAATTACTTCTTATGAAAAAGAAACAAGAATTGAGTGAGTATAAGGCCATATATATGATTAAAGATTATTTTCTTCTTTTTTTCCAAGCTATACAGAAAGACACCCAAGAGCTATCAAAGGTTTTACTTCGCCTGTTCAGCCTCCTACAGCAAAACGGACGGAAATCTCATCGATATGAGAAAAAAACGGTCTTTGATATATTAGGTGTCGTTTACAATTGTACCTTGTCTGATAATCAAGCCGCTTAATTCAAAAAAGCGAAACCCGTTAGGGTTTATTTCGTATGCAAATCTTTAAATTCCCTATACGTAGTCTTTAGAAAAAGGAAACAACCTCTACTATAATTGACGTTGTATGAGCTTAGCTTGATAGCGATGGGGTATCGTCAGCATTTCGGAAAAACAACGCTAAGCAAATCCATATGGGCAGATTATTTACATAATTATCGTTATTGGTATTGAAAAAGGATCTTTGTTTAGAGAAAAATTTGGCTCGTATGTATATTAAGTGTAGTTTTTTCTACACTTAATCAATTTTATATACCCAACTAAATTATTTGTTAAAATTTCTTTATCTACCACCAAATCCAGGTTGTATAGGAGGAGCAGTAATCATAGGAAATACTACTCCACCACCAGCACCACCAGGTGAAAGTTGGGAAGCTGCAACTGGAGCTAATCCAAGACTAACATTTCCACCAACTACATTTGGGAATACTATTGTAACCACTTCGTGTCCCATTTGATTAAAAGTTACTCTAAAAATAAAAACACGTGTTCCCGCTTGAAGTTGTTGACCATTAGGTAAAATAACAAGTTGAGGAAGAATATGAAACTGACCTACCAAATTTACAAATGATTGTTGTCTAGGTTCATTTGTATAATCATATGAGTATTCATTATAATTCTGTTGATACATAAACTTTCAGCTTCTTTCTATTTTAATTTTTAATGGTTATATAAACCTATATATTCATTAGGCTTTTTTAAGTAACTAGACAATAATACTAATTTTTAATAAAGAGGTCTCGCCAATAAAATGTGAATTTTGTATACTGTATTCATATAAGGTTGACATAATGTCTTATTATCCTTTTTTACCGTTCTATGCATGGTTTTATACATTGTGGAGATTTCAGGGTTTTTTATGCTTATGAATGTACTGTATTAGTACAAAAAATTGTATAAAAAAGTAGTTAGATGATTGTGTTTTACTTCTTTTTAAAGAAGGAAAACACTACATAGCAACTGAAGAACAGCTGAGAACAGAGGGAGGACAAAATATGGCTCAAACTTATTGGGGATCTGAGGTAGCCAAGAACTTAGGGATTGGTTCAAGTACTTTGCGTAAATATTGCCTTGCCCTGGAGGAAGCCGGGTATCCTTTTGAGCGCGGCAATAATAATTCTAGAATTTTTTATCATAAAGACGTAGCAACTATAGAACGGCTGGTAACAGCTATGAACAAAAAGAACGTAACACTAGACCAGGCTATAAATCTAGCAATATCAAGTGTTGAAGAAAATAAGATAGCAACTGTTGCTATAGATGATGTAGCGGATACAGAACACATAAAAGCATTAACAGAACGCATAGAAAGATTAGAACGACTTAATGTAGAGTTAATTTAAAGGTTGGATCAACAAAGTAAACTTTTACAGGAAACGGATGCTCAGAGAATAATAAGAGAAGAACAAAGGGATATACAATTATTGCAGGTATTAAGAGAGATACAAGATAGTAAGCGATTAATAGCAGTTTTAGAACATAAGAAATCGTTTTGGAATCGCTTATTTGGTAAATAATTAAGTTCTAATACTCGTGGATTTTGCGTTTAATCATAGGTGGATTGTTAACCGGATTACTCAGTATGTTAATAAAAGGTTTTATGTAATTTTTTTCTGTTCAAAGTATGATTCTTTTTTCATACAGATCAAGACTATGTGTGGCACTCACACAAAAAAAACAGATGTTTATTTTTTATTTGGAATAAATCATGCACGTTTTAAGTAGATGTGCATAGGATAATATTGTCCATTAACAAATACAACACAACTTTTCATGGATAAGCCCTTAGTAATTTTTACTAGGGGTTTATTTACTTATAGGGGTTCCGCCATATGTCCATCAACTTAAGGTTTTGATGTCTCCCTACAATGATTACCATAAAAGACATAGGATCACGTATACAAATGAAAAAAATTTTATTGAAATATAAAAAGTAATATGGTATCTTCTATTACATTGATTAATTACATATGAGAAATCATGTATAACTCCAAGAATATGGCTTGGGGGTCTCTACCGGGAACCAAAAACTCCTGACTACAAAATGCTTCTTTTAGCGTTTGTAGTCAGGAGTTTTTTTGTTCTAAGGTAAATAATTAAGAGAAGGGAATATAAAAATGAACTTTAAAGTATTTATATTAGCTTTAGCAACAATAGCAGTTGGGCTTGTTGAGCTTATTGTTGGAGGAATATTGCCAGACATCGCCAAAGATTTTAATGTTTCATTAAGTTCTGCTGGTCAATTAATTACAATTTTCGCCTTTACATATGCTATCGCAGGTCCTGTATTATTAATTTTCACAAGTAAAGTGGAAAGAAAAAAGTTGTATATTATTTCACTTTATATTTTTCTAATTGGTAATGTACTTACTTATTTTAGCCCTAACTTTACTTTTATGATGATAGCGAGAATCTTAACTGCTATGAGTACTGCTTTAGTGGTAGTACTTTCCCTTACAATTGCTGCTAAAATCGTTAGTCCCTCTTATCGAGCAAAAGCATTAGGATTAATTTATATGGGTATTAGCTCTTCGCTTGTTTTAGGCGTACCACTAGGGATATTAATTTCAAACACATTTGGCTGGAGAGTTATCTTTTTATGTATAGCTATTTTATCATTAGGATCCATTATCTTAATTTCATTATTTTTAGAGAAAATACCTGGTGAGGAAAACCGAATTCCTTTATTTATCCAATTAAAGGCAGTTTGTAGCCCGAAATTAGGATCTGCCCATTTAGCTACCATGTTTATGTTAGCAGGGCACTATACTTTATACGCTTATTTTACTCCTTTTTTAGAAGGGGAATTTCACCTAAGTCCTTATTGGATTAGCATATTTTATTTAGTATTTGGTATTGCTGCAGTAAGTGGCGGAGCGTTCGGCGGTGTATTATCAGATAAAATAGGTGCTCCAAAAAGTATTGTGATAGTTATTACTTTATTTGCTCTGATACTATTTATATTACCGTTCACGACAGTTTCTATTAGCCTATTTATTCCTGTTATGATAGTTTGGGCTGCATTGAGTTGGGGACTTGCACCACCTCAACAAAGTTATTTAATACAAACTGCTCCAAACACATCAGATATACAGCAAAGTTTTAATAATTCGGCTCTACAAATAGGAATTTCACTCGGTTCTGCAGTTGGAGGTATAGCTTTAAAACAAGTACATGATGTCGCCAACATGGCCTGGGTTGGTGGATCTCTAGTTCTGTTATCTTTAAGTTTGGCTATTTTTTCTCTCACTAGACATACGTTGACAAGAGAATGCCTTGTGAGTACGAAACATATAGATTAGCACTCTCTTATACTTTTAATTGCAAAAAGTATAGATAAGTTGTGCTGTTTTAGATGGGACTAAACGTTTATCTGATTTCTCTGGTGTCTGTATTTCCTTTTTCGTGTTAGTTTGATCGTTTTGAATAGTTAAATCGGAACTTTCAGTAATAGGTGTCACAGTTACTACAAAAGATTTACTTTTATTCTCCAAAGGTATCACTCCTATTTAGTTTGTTATCTTAAACTATTAAAACTATTTTGATTTTGTATCGCTAACAACTATGTTATTATCTGATGTTTTATCCGTGTATTCAAGTAAGTTGAATAGGGTTGATTAGGTAAAGATATGATGAAGAAAAAGTGGAAATATAGAAATATCCCTATTTCTATATAGGGATATTTCTATATTTTTAAATCTCAGTTAAGAGTTTGAATTTCCTTTTTTGTTCAGGCGTTAGCTCATTTTCTACATAGCGATCTATAAGTAAATCGATGATTTCATAAGCGAATTTTGTGTTTGTAAGTTTCATTAATACTTCTAGTTCTTCTTTTGATTGATTAGAAATTTTAATACTGCCTTGCTGATTTTTAAATTTCTTTTTTGATTCAGTTTTTTCGTTTCTTTTTTCTTTTCGAGTTACTTGTTTTTCTTCAGTCTTAGGTTGAGAAGAAGTAGCTGGAACCTCGTTATTTTCCACCGTTGCTTGTCCTTGTTCTGGTACATAAGGCTCAGTAGGTTCAAAGTTACTTTTCTTTCTACCTAGTAAACCAGGAGTTCTCGCCATTTTACACACCAACCTTCATTTTTTCAAACATATCAATACGAGATAATAATTCATCACTAATTGTTTCGTATAGTTCAATTACATTCATATCATGTCTATCTTTTTCAGTAATACCATTCACATCAAATCGTTTAATACGCTCCATTTGAGGGACGATGTTTTTGAATAGGTTTTCTTCACCGAAAATTTCACGAGCGTTTTCCATGATATATTCGTCAACTTTACCATTATTTTTTAATAGAACAGGAAGAATACCGACTACTTCAATATCAAGATCATATTGCTCTTTTAACTTGATAAGCTCATTAACATAATTCTCTGCACCAGTAAGAGAACGTTCTTGTGTTTGTAGAGCGATTAGAACATAATCAGAAGCTACAACGGCGTTCTTTGTAACTTCTAATGACATTGGAGGAACATCGATAAATATGTAGTCATATTTGTTTTTTATTTTTTCTAGTAATCCTTTAAAGTAATGATCTTCTTCAGCCTCAGAAGAGCAATTTTTATAAAGGAATTTTGCGAAGTCCTGAAAATCAACGTAAGAAGGAATTAAGTATAAGTTCTCCATAATCTCTACTTCTAAGCCATCTAAACTACCTTCTTGTATACCCTTCATTAATGTTTTTTCTACTGTAACAATGTCATCAGGGTTAAGAATGGATTTTGTTAGCATCAGAGATTTTGTTGCGTTACTTTGTGGATCAAGATCAACGAGTAATGTACGCTTACCCTTTTTAGCAAATTCATAAGAGTTCAATACAGCATTTGTGGTTTTACCGACTCCACCTTTGTAATTACCTACCGTAATTGTAATAGCCATTTTTAACACTCCAGTTATAGTTTTTTGAAATTTCCCTATATCCCTTTATAGAAATAGGGAAAAATAGAAATAGGGAAATAGGGATATTTCTAACTATAGAAATAGGGATATTTCTATATCTTTAAAGAAATTATAACAATGATATTTGGGTTATGCAATAGAATCATAGAGTTAGTAATTAATAACAAAAACGTTGGTATCAAAAGATTCTTTTGATGTACGAAGTAGAGAGAGTTAAGAAATGAATATGCAATTTCGTAGAGGAGTTAGTAGACGCAAAAATAATAAAAATAGGGAAATATAGATATAGGGAAAAAGGGAAATATCCCTATATCTATAAGTGGAAATAGGGAAATAGGGAAATAGGGATATTATTCAGAAAGTACGCAAATTCGCTGTTTACAAAGGATAATGCTTGTTGTAACGTAGTACACAACAAGCAACATTCTACAAAACAGAATTTGATATTTTACATAAACGAAGATCATGAAGATCGAACGAGATAAATTAAAAACAATTGAATATGAACACAAAACAAAAAGCCACTCCCATATGCTAACGGCTACCAACCTTTAGCGGAGTGACTTGCTCTAGCAAGTGTACCACCACTTGACTAGAAATTCGCTGTATTAACCCACAGTGTTAACGTTTAAGAAGTGTACCACCACTAACCTTAAACAACTATGCCTTTTCACGAGGCTTCTTTGATATACCCATTTTATCTATTGTTTGGATAAATATCAACTAGTAAATACTAGTTTTGATTATTTTATAGTCCAAAAGATATATAACGGGCATCTCTAAACCTAGAAGTCTTGTGAATGTACAGGCCATTTAGGAATTGGAGATGCCTTTTTGTTTTTTGTTCGCGTGGAATTGCCTGATACCACGTAAATAAAAACTGATAAGCCGTAATTCCGTGCTGCTATACATATAGGGGGAACATGTTACGGCGTGGCTAGCTGTTGGTCGTGCAGGGGGTACAGAGTATGCGCCTACAAAAACAGTACCCCTCATTGGAATCCTGTTCTTCTGATGAGGGTGGGCGAGAACGTGCCCAGGGACGAATCCCTAAAAGGTTCGGGTGGTTATCGTTAGCATTACGGTGCTAGGGAATACATTCAGTTTGTCGTGTAGGGACGATATTACAAGGACAAGCCATAGAAAAAGGATGTATGCGGTGAAAATCGCTGAGTGAACAGGGTCTATACATACGGATACCTTATAAGTGACCGCATGGCGAAAACAAAGACGCTTATCCATCTATTTTGATCGATTACTTTTTTGTAGTCTTTCAAAGTAGGGGATAAATCTGCCTTCCAGCCGTATTCCTTAATCGTTCCCACATGATAAAAACCCTCAAGGCCTTCAGTCAAGATTAATTACGAAGAAAAGATGAAAAACATGAGATTGTTTAACTCCTGGGGGAATGAATCACTAAGATAGAGGAATAAATTAGGGATTTACTACTTATTTGGATAGAGGATAAGGGGATGGAGGATAGAATAGGCCTTATTGCTGAACTTGGTTTTACAAATCGGATATAGTACGTGAAATTTCAAATCTAAAAGAAACAATTATTCTTATTTTCTGTTTTATTATAAAATGGTTTTAAGGGGGAATTGAAATGTTAGATAAAAACAAGGCTATAGATATTATCACTAACTTTTTACAAGATGAATCAAAAAAATATTTATTAGTAAGAGGTTATGATTGTGATGCTAAATTAAAGGTTATTTTGGAGTGTTTGAATCGTGAATTTAGTAAAGGGATTATAAGAACGAGTGATATGTCTGATATAGCAGATCATATTAATATGGCTTTTAATAAAAAGATGTTACCCCATACTGTAAAATCAACAACTAATTATAAATTAGGGAGAATACTTGTTAATATAAATAGCTATGTAAATCATACGCAATCTAATCCGAGAGGTAATGAAAATACATTTACTTTATTTTATCCTGTTCAAACAGTTTTAGGTAATGCAAAAAGATATGAAAAATTTCTTGATGAATTGAAGAGTACAAATTCGAAAAAAGTTATACTTATTACAACGAATGAATGGAGTATAAAAGAATGGGATATTGAAAATTACATGGATGAAGTATATTTTTATAGTGTAGAAAATGACAATCCGGAAATTATGAGGAATTTAAGAAGTAATGGGGCTTTATTGTGGTCTTAATTGAATGAAGCGAAAATTAAAGATTTTAGTGAGAATACCTGCATATTGTGTGGGTATTTTTTAATAAAGAAAAGACACCCTAAGGTGCCTTCCTACAGCTGAATAACTACTTCAATCGTAATAATTTTTTACAATGATAAATACATCAGCAATATTTCATATCATAATTATTGTATCACGTTTTATAATTTTAAAAAACAAACTATTTAATTATATCAATAATTGAATTATAGAATATAATGTATTAATCCTAATAGAAGGGAGGATTTGCCATGCAATTAGTATGTTTTAGAGTAGTTGATGGTCAATACTT
>Ga0209463_1000910_pt1 | contig 19779 bp, 19 predicted proteins | sample AgamicMgSfrz_FD_187169 | JGI IMG/M metagenome (GOLD analysis project Ga0209463, IMG submission 187169) | Agave microbial communities from Guanajuato, Mexico - Mg.Sf.rz (SPAdes) (version 2) | ecosystem: Host-associated > Plants > Phyllosphere > Phylloplane/Leaf | place: Guanajuato, Mexico... | reverse complement strand
TGACAGACGCGTTGGCACGCCCAGACCTTCAAAGAAGCTGCGGGTTGCTTCGATGGCGGCATCAATACGCGCATCGTCAGAACCCTCGGTGATGTTCCACACGCGCTCGGCGTACTGCAGCAGCTTAGCACGCTTGGTATCCCGTTTTTCGTTCCACAGCGCAGGCAGCACAACGGCCAGCGTCTGGGCGTGGTCCAGGCCGTGCATCGCCGTCAGCTCGTGGCCCAGCATATGGGTTGCCCAATCCTGCGGCACGCCTGCGCCGATCAGGCCGTTCAGCGCCTGGGTTGCGGCCCACATCACGTTGGCGCGTACGTTGTAGTTTTCCGGCTCCTGCAACGCTTTCGGGCCATCCTCGATCAGCGTCAGCAGAATACCTTCCGCGAAGCGATCCTGAATTTTTCCATCGACCGGGTAGGTCACATACTGCTCAACGGTATGGACAAAGGCATCCACCACGCCGTTTGCCACCTGACGCGGCGGCAGGGTGTAGGTATAGACCGGGTCAAGAATGGCGAATACCGGCTGGACGAACGGGGAGTGGAACGCCTGCTTGTCGCCAGTGGCTTTACGGGATACGACCGCACCTTTGTTAGATTCGGAGCCGGTGGCCGGTAGCGTCAGCACGGAGCCCATCGGGATGGCGCTTTTGATTTCGCTGCCGCGGGTTTGCAGGATGTGCCACGGATCGATGCCGTCAGCATAATGCGCAGCGGCGGCGATAAATTTCGTGCCGTCCAGCACCGAGCCACCGCCGACCGCCAGCAGGAAAGTAACTTTCTCTTCACGGGCAATCGCTACCGCTTTCATCAGCGTTTCGTAAGAGGGGTTCGGCTCAATACCGCCAAACTCCAGCACGTCGAGACCGTTCAGGGCGCTATAGACCTGATCCAGCACGCCGGTTTTTTTAACGCTGCCGCCGCCGTAGGTGATCAGCACGCGGGCGTCTGCCGGGATCTGGTCGCGCAGATCGGCAATGGCGTTTTTACCAAACAGGATGCGGGTGGGGGTATGCAGATTAAAGTTATTCATGACGCTTTCCCTTATATCGGTGAAAAGACAAACGGCAGCGGGCTGCCTGCTGGAGACTATTGTGGTCTCCGCGCCCGGCGCTCTCAATGCACATTTCTGCCGATGTCTTGCCCATTCCTCCCGCACGCTGGAGAAAACGCACAAAAACGCGCACACTGGACGCAATAAAAAATGCGAGTGGAGTGGGATGAAATGAACCGCGAAGCGATCTGCCTTCAGCTGACGGAACAAATTAAGCAGCTGAAAAGTAATGAAAACCGGCTCAGCGCTCTGCTGCCCGACGTGCGTCTGCTTTATGGCACCCAACCGGGGACGCGTACGCCGGTCATGTACCAGCCTGGCATCGTGATCCTCTTTTCCGGCCATAAAATCGGCTATATCAACGATCGTGTGTTTCGCTACGACACCAATGAGTATCTGCTGCTCACCGTGCCGCTGCCCTTCGAGTGCGAAACCTTCGCCACGCCAGAGGTGCCGCTGGCGGGGATCCGCCTGAACGTTGATATTTTGCAGCTGCAGGAGCTGCTGATGGACATCGGTGAGGACGAGCATTTTCAGCCCGCCATGGCGGCAAGCGGCATCAACTCGGCCACGCTGTCTGGGGAGATCCTCTGCGCCATCGAGCGGCTGCTGGATGTGATGGCCCGACCGCTGGATGCGCGGATTTTAGGTAAACAGATCGTGCGTGAAATTCTCTACCACGTGCTGACCGGGCCGTGCGGCGGGGCGCTGCTGGCGCTGGTGAGCCGTCAGACCCACTTCAGCCTGATCAGCCGGGTGCTGAAACGTATCGAAAGCCAGTACACCGAGAGCCTGAGCGTGGATCAACTGGCGGCGGAAGCGAACATGAGCGTGTCGGCGTTTCACCATAACTTTAAATCGGTGACCAGCACCTCGCCGCTGCAGTATCTGAAGACCTACCGCCTGCACCGGGCGCGAATGCTGATGATCCACGACGGTATGAAGGCCAGCGCGGCGGCGATACGCGTTGGCTATGAAAGCCCTTCGCAGTTCAGTCGCGAGTTCAAGCGCTACTTTGGCGTGACGCCGGGAGAGGATGCAGCAAGGATCAGAGGCGTATAATGACGATGTAGGCCGGATAAGCGCAGCGCCATCCGGCTTTTACCCTAACGAAGAGATCAGGCGTTGGAGTATTTCTTCTTGATCACCACTACCAGCGTACCCAGCAGCCCGGCGACCAGCAGGAACACCGGCAGGATCATCAGGAAGGTCATGACCTGATCTTCATGACGCTTCACGAAGGGGATCATGCTCAGGGCATAGCCGAGGCCGGTGACCACGCCTACCCATAGCAGGGCGCTCAGCCAGTTAAACAGCTGAAAACGACGGTTCGACAGCCCGGAAATACCGGCCATGGTCGGCAGTAGGGTGCGCACAAAGGCGAGGAAGCGCCCGGCCAGCAGTGCCAGCAGGCCATGCCTGTCAAACATGCAGGTAGCACGTTGGTGATACTTGGCTGGCAGCTGTGCCAGCCAACCTTTGACTACCCGCGTATTGCCGAGCCAGCGGCCCTGGATATAGCTCAGCCAGCAGCCAAGGCTGGCGGCAGTCGTCAGGATCACCAGCGCCGGGACAAAGTCCATCACGCCGCGAGCGATCAGCGCCCCGGTGAGCAGCAGCAGGCTGTCGCCGGGTAAGAACGAGGCAGGAAGCAGTCCATTTTCCAAAAACAGCGTTGCAAACATAACCAGGTAAACAACGCCAACAACATGTGGATTCGCTAACGCTGCGAAATCGTGTTGCCAGAGCGCAGCGATAATTTCTTGAATAACAGCCATGGACATTCCTGTGGAACCGCGTAATTAAGGCTTATTGTACTCCTGAAATGCCCGCAGCACCTTGATCGTTAGCGCAAGAAATGCAGACAATTCCACTGGTTTTGTCTCGATTTGTACCAGCCTTATACACTTTACACGATACGCTGAAATCCTGCCGCTAAATCAGCCTTCAGATCGTCAACGTTTTCTAAACCAATATGTAGGCGGATCAGCGTCCCGGTGAAGTCAATCTCCCCCTCAGGACGGATAGCGGCGATGTGCTCCGGCTGGTTCGCGAGGATCAGCGACTCAAAGCCGCCCCAGGAGTAGGCCATGCTAAACAGGCTGAAGTTATCCAGATAGGCCGCCAGCTCATCGTTGCTTAGGCGTTTATTCAGCACGAAGGAAAAGAGACCGCTGCTGCCGGTAAAGTCCCGCTTCCAGTACTCATGGCCCTTGCTGCCCGGCAGGGCAGGGTGATTCACCTTCGCCACCTGCGGATGCGTGGCCAGCCACTCGGCAATCGCTAGGCTGCTCTCATGGTGCTGACGCAGGCGCACGCCGAGGGTACGCAGGCCGCGGCTGGTCATGTAGGCGGTGTCCGCATCCAGCATCTGGCCCATCAGATAGGCATTCTCGCGCAGCTGATCCCAGCAGCGGGCATTGGATACCGCTGTGCCGACCATCGCATCCGAATGACCAATCAGGTACTTTGTTCCCGCCTGAATAGAGATATCAATCCCAAACTCCAGCGCCTTAAACAGGATGCCCGCCGCCCAGGTATTATCGATCATGATGATCGCCTCTGGGACCACGCGTCTGACCGCTGCCACAATCGCCGGAACGTCGTGGACTTCCATGGTGATGGAGCCGGGCGCTTCAAGGAATACTACTTTCGTATTGGGCTGGATCAGATTAGCGATATCCGCGCCGATCAGCGGATCGAACCAGCCGGTGGTGACGCCGAGCTTGGCCAAAATTTTGGTACAGAAGTCCTGGGTTGGTTCATAGGCGGTGTTGGTTATCAGGACATGGTCGCCCTGCTCAACAAAGGCGAGAAGGGTGTTAGCCACGGCAGCTGCGCCGCAGGGGAAGAGCGCGCAGCCTGCGCCGCCCTCTAGCTCGCACATCGCTTCCTGCAGGGAGAAGTGGGTCAGCGTTCCCCGACGACCGTAGAACAGTTCGCCTTTGGCCCGACCGCGCGTTGCCTGCTTCTTGGCTTCCACCGTGTCAAAGACCAGCGACGAGGCGCGCTGGATCACGCTGTTCACCGAACCCTGAGTGTATTTTTTGCTGCGCCCGGCATTCACCAGTGCGGTATCAATGTGCTTCGCTGTCATCTTCACGCTACCCTGATTTTTATACGTCTGGATGTCTAGACTACCACGACAGGAGGTAAAATGACCCCAGCAAGCGCAGGAAGAGCGAAATTTTTTTAATACGGCTTTAGATCGAAAATTCTGAAAATTGTCTTTACCGCCTTTTTTACTGCGTAAGCGCAAGGAAACTTTGTCAAAATTACGCCACTATGTAAATACTAATGAGAACTACTATCAATTCGATGCTGTTTTGATATTATTGCGTTCAGATTTTGTGATTTGCGTCCGGAGATACAGAGTGGGTAATAATTTGATGCAGACGGATCTCTCCGTTTGGGGTATGTATCACCATGCCGATATCGTCGTGAAGCTGGTGATGATTGGTTTGATTCTGGCGTCCATTGTCACCTGGGCCATTTTCTTCAGCAAAAGCGTGGAGATGTTCTCGCATAAGCGCCGCCTTAAGCGCGAGCAGAAGCTGTTAAGCGAAGCACGCACGCTGGATCAGGCAAGCGAAATCGCAGCTAGTTTCCACGCCAACAGCCTGAGCACGCTGCTGCTGAATGAAGCGCAGAACGAGCTTGAGCTCTCCGCAGGCTCGGAAGACAACGAAGGCATCAAAGAGCGTACCGGCTTCCGTCTGGAGCGTCGCGTCGCCGCTGTAGGCCGCCACCTGGGACGCGGTAACGGCTTCCTCGCCACCATTGGTGCAATCTCACCGTTTATCGGCCTGTTCGGTACCGTATGGGGCATCATGAACAGCTTTATCGGTATCGCTCAGACGCAGACCACTAACCTCGCCGTCGTGGCACCCGGCATCGCCGAGGCGCTGCTGGCAACGGCAATCGGCCTGGTTGCTGCTATCCCGGCCGTGGTGATCTACAACATCTTTGCGCGCTCTATCGGCGGCTATAAAGCTATGCTGGGCGACGTCGCCGCGCAGGTGCTGCTGCTGCAGAGCCGCGATCTTGACCTGGCCGCCAGCCCGTCGGCTGCGCCGGTTCACTCCGCACAGAAATTACGTTTAGGTTAATTCCGTATGGCAATGCGTCTTAATGAAAATCTGGACGATAACGGTGAAATGCATGAGATCAACGTGACGCCGTTTATCGACGTCATGCTGGTGCTGCTGATTATCTTTATGGTGGCGGCCCCGCTGGCCACCGTTGACGTGAAGGTAAACCTACCGGCCTCTTCCAGCCAGCCGCAACCGCGTCCGGAAAAGCCGATCTACCTGTCGGTGAAAGCGGATAACAGCATGTTTATCGGTAACGATCCGGTGACCGAAGAGACGATGGTTAGCGCGCTGAACACCCTGACTGAAGGCAAGAAGGACACCACCGTCTTCTTCCGTGCGGATAAAACCGTCAATTACGAAACGATGATGAAGGTGATGGACACCCTGCATCAGGCAGGCTATCTGAAGATTGGTCTGGTGGGTGAAGAGGTGACGCGCGCGAAATAAGCGCGGCGTTCAGACAAAGAAAAGGGGCCATCGCGGCCCCTTTTTTATTGCATGCAAGAACTAGCTTAAATGCATCCCGCCGGTGACACCATGTACTTCGGCAGTCACGTAGCTCGACTCCTGGCTCGCCAGGTAGACGTAAATAGCGGCGACCTCAGCAGGCTGCCCGGCGCGTTTCAGCGGCGTGGACTGACCAAACTTCGGCAGTTTCTCCTGCGGCTGACCGCCGGAGATCTGCAACGCCGTCCAGACAGGGCCTGGCGCAACGCTGTTCACGCGAATGCCTTTCTCTGCCACCTGTTTTGCTAGCCCGCGGGTAAAGTTAAGGATTGCTGCCTTGGTAGAGGCATAGTCCAGCAGGGTCGCGTTTGGCTGATAGGCTTCCACCGACGAGGTGGTAATGATGCTGGCACCCGGCTGCAGGAATTTCAGCGCTTCCTGAACGGTCCAGAATAGCGAGAAGACGTTGGTTTTATAGGTCTGCTCAAACTGCTCTGAGGTGAGATCGGCAATATCCTCAATTGCGGTCTGTTTCCCCGCAACCAGCGCCAGAATATCTAAACCGCCCAGCGCATCGCGTGCCTGGTTAACCAGCGAGCGAGTAAAGGCCTCATCGGTCAGATCGCCTGGGATCAGCACCGCTTTGCGTCCTTCCGCTTCAATCAGCGCTTTAACTTCCTGCGCATCCTCTTCCTCAGCGGGCAGGTAGTTGATAACCACATCAGCGCCTTCACGCGCGTAAGCGATGGCGGCAGCGCGTCCGATACCGGAGTCGCCCCCTGTCACCAGTGCCTTACGATCCTTAAGACGGCCGCTACCTACATAGCTCTTCTCGCCACAGTCTGGGACGGGATCCATTTTAGCCTGCACCCCTGGCGCGGGCTGTTTCTGTTTCGGAAATCCCTCAGTGTAATACTGGGTAGTGGGATCCTGAATTTTCGTCTGATCGTTTGCCATAAGTCGTCTCCATCTGTGATACATCCAAGTTAAGGATAGATGCTTGTGTGGGAAATGCAGGCGAATCGGACGATTTCCTATGGCTAGCGATCGCGACCTAAGGTTTTACCAGATGATGGTTTGGAGACGGTAGAGGGGCTCGTAGACACGCTTTCCTGCTCTTCAGGAAGCGCGACCACGTTGACGTTGCCGGTGCAGTACTCGCCGTCAGCAAGCTTGCGCGTGAGCCGCAGCGTGGCGGCTTCACGCTCCAGGATATGCTGGTAGTTGGTTTCCAGCGTTGCCATTATCTTTTCCTGTAGGTCAGGATGCAGAGCGATAATTTCATCGATCGCCGCGCCGTAGATCTCCTCTTTAACCTGCAGGGCATAGATCTCGCGGCGGTTCTGCCACTTCAGCTTTATCAATGCCGCCGGGATAGAGAGTGACTCTCTGGCAATACGCTGAACCGTCTCATTTTTATTTTGAATTAACGCATCCAGATTTTGCTTTAAGATAAACTCATCGGTTTTTGTCTCATCTAAAGCCAAATAGACATTATTATTGTTAATTTCTTTATCCACGCGAATCGTCCTGTAGCGTATAAAACATAGGCGTATCTTTTTCGTGGGTTATGAGATTAAGCCAAATTTCATTTCCCGCATCATTAATCTCGGTGGTTTTTTTGGCAATTATTTGACTTAAAAGCTGGGGATCGATGTCGCCTGCGCCCTGGAGATCGTTTAGCAACCGACGAAAGCATTCAATTTTTACCACCCGGTATAGCCTGTCTTTTATATGGCGGTCGCGCTCTTCCAGCAGCATATTACGTGATTGGCGAGTAGGGCTCACGTTAGTTAATATATCGCTTTCATAATCGGCGAGCGTTCTTTTTCCCTGGGCTAAATTGACATCTTTTTCTGCTTCTCCCGCGTCCGTTTTCGCCGTGCAAACGTGAAAACGTGCCGGGACAAGGTTCTCGGGCAGCATTGGTAATATCCTGTTATTTCAACGAGGTGGAGAAGGTTAGGGCGTGAGTTTCGTTGACAATATCATGGTGCAATTTTAAAATCAAAAAAAATGGAGCCCGCTGATGAACAGTATTTTTTATTCTGTTATTGCCCTGCTGCTGCTTACCGGCGGCGTACTTTTAATGATGCGTGGGTTCAATGAAAGCTCGCCAGAGGCAGAGATAAGTCCCGATTACGGCCCCGAACCCTTAACAAAAGAGGAGGGGGAAGATCATTTTTCCATCCTGATGAACGCCATTACTCCCGTCTGGTACTGGCGCATAAACCATGAATATATTGATTTTCTGCACGCCACTATTAAGCGAATGAACATGGCGGATCTGAACCGCACGCCGGGCTTATTTGAGGCGCAGCGCCGCTGTAGCGATCTCAATTCGGCGGTGTATCGCTACTACGACAATATAAAAAAACGCTGCCTGAACGGTGAGAAGGTTTCTCATGCCGATCTGGAGGTGCTCAATTTACGACAATGCTTTCGTGAATTTAGCCTGCAAGCCTACCCCTCGTTGGTCGCGCTGGTATGGCCTGAGTATCAGCGTCCGGATGTCGATCCCAACCAGGTAACAACCTTCCCCGCAGAGTAGCCGCTCGGGTGGCTGACATAGCCACCCATCCTCAACGGGTCTCCATACAAACGCGCCTCACTAAAGTTACTTAAGTAAAATTTAAGCAACTTATGTCAAAAACGCCTCGTCCTACCTCTCTATAATAACCTTTATATTTGCATGGTTAATAAGACCTGTTACATGTCATATGAAGGGTTGAAAGAGTTCATGGACGACAGAGTAGTAGATACGCCTGGTGCACCACAGGTGCAGCATTTTCCCTGTGTGGTGTATGAAACACAGAAAAAAATGGATGATTATCAGGCTCCCGATATGCGTTACGGCGACCTCAGTGCCCATCGCCTGATGACGTCCTACGGGCTCAACGATGTTTCAACCTTCGTTGATCCCTATACTCTGCAGCAGCTACCGAGGAATAACTTTCACGTTCCTATCTACCAACCGTTGCCAAAAAGGATAACGTTAAGCCGTGATGAGTGTATTCGACGTATGTTTAACGAGATGCGTTCGCTCTCCCATATGCCGTTCTCGCTGTATGGGCCGTATCGCTATGTGATAAATGAGATGATTGACCATCTGCAAAACGGTCACGGGCAGGTCTTCCGATCACCGCTTTTGAATCAGGCGCTTAGGGAGCAAATTACTCAGGACAGCTCAGATGATAACACGCTCAAAAAGATAAAAAGTGTTTTGGATGTCATCATTGATAAGCAAAAGAAAACTGTCCCAACCTCTTTAAAGTCACTTATTAAAAAGAGAATATCAGGTGGTCGTTTACCTAAATTCAACCGTCTTGAAGACAGAGCTAACGGCTTGGGGATCACCGTCCATGATACCTGGGCCACACATATCACGATTACTTCTTTCGTCTTTGGCACCACGAGTTGGAAAGCCTCAGTTCATTACCGCATTCAAGATCACTTTGGACTGGATGATGACGATATTTTGAACTGGGAGTTTCGCCAGTGGCGCTTCTTCCGCCTGTGGTTTGTCCTGCAGCGGTACAGTGCCATGGCTCACAGCCCCTTTATTACTGAAATGGAAACCACAATGGAGATCGCTGGTGCGCTATGAAATTATCTTTTAAAAAATTGGGTATTGCCGCTTGCCTGACAGGGGTACTTATCCTGGCATGGATTAACCTCCGCCCGGTAGAGCTGGTAGCTGTGCATCAGGACGATCAACTTACCTACATCCTGGTGCGGAACTTTCCCCTGACGGATAGAGGCAAAATTGCGTGGTGGCTGGAGCATGCCGATGAGCTGAAGACAAAATACGCTTTTCCCCGACCCGGCCCATACGGGCTGTACTCTATTTCTTTCTGGGATTTCGGGGATGGCTATAAAGAAGACGCGTTTGATCTGTTCTGCTTTAGCGATATGAAAACCAAGAAAAACTGCATCGAAAAAAACATGGTTCTTAGTATTGATAATGCTCGTGACGGCACCGTTATTTTTACCACCGATAATGATGCATACACGCTGAAAGACGGAAAAATGATCCCTTATAAGATTTAGTGTATTGAATGAAAATCACAATGGAGATCACTGGCGCTATGAAATTTTCTCTGAAAAAATGCGGGATTGTCGCTTGCATCGCGGGGGCGGTGTTGCTGGCATGGATTAACCTCTGCCCGGTAGAACTGGTTGCCGTACATCAGCACAATGAATTTGCCTACATTCTGGTACGTAACTTCCCCCTCACGGATAGAGGCAAAATTGCGTGGTGGCTGGCGCACGCCAATGAGCTGAAGGCAAAATACGCGATTCCCCGCCCTGGCCCATATGGGCTGTACTCTATCTCTTTCTGGGACTTCGGGGATGGCTATAAAGAAGATGCTTTTGATCTGTTCTGCTTTAGCGATATGAAAACCAGGAAAAACTGCATCGACAAAAATGTTGTTCTTAGCGTGGATAATGCTATTGACGGCACCGTTTTTTTTACTACTGACGATGACACATATACGCTGAAAGACGGAAAAATCGTTCCCTTTACGCTTTGATGCGGCGCGCTACCCATTCCCTTCTGATGATTGCGTTAAGAAGATTGCCAGTCTTCATTTTCCTGATAACGGGATGTTTCTCGCGAAATAGTAAATCCATGCAACTGTTTAGCACTGCTAAAATACACCTGCTTGCGATCGCTTCCTGCAGTGCCAGTCGGCCCCTTCGCTGATGTAAATAACCCCCTCACAACGTCGTTCTTCAGCGCCTCCAGGTTACAACGGGCTGCCAGCCGCTCTACCAGATGGTGCAAAGCCAGCAGTGGCGCGGTTTGGTAGCGAGTCGCTGCCTATTTATAATGTTGCCCTTAAATAAATAGCGTAGTTACTCACTTCTTATCAAAATAAATGAATAGGTATTCATTTATTTTATTTTAATAAAAATAGATCGTCTCTTTGAGCACGTTATTAACGTTATTTTAATGGGAGTAAGCTTTTTTGTAAGCCAGCTAACTATATTTAGGATAGGCGAAGAGTAAAGCAGATTCAGGTAATAAAATGCTTTGGGAAAATCATCGCGACTTATCTTTTTGTGCTTATTTTTCAGCACGTTGCATTTAAGATTATTCTTAATGATGCGTTTTTTTTAAAAATTTATAGGCGCAAATCCAGCCCGCAAACTATTATAGCGCACCAGACCCTGTTTTAAGCAGGATAACTCACAGCGCGTTTTTTGATCAAAAAAATTATGCGTTACTCTACATATTGTCATTAACATGCCGATAACTCTGCTAAGTCGCTTGCGACAAAAAGTATCCCCCTTATCGGCAAGGAATTAATTATGCGCGTGCTGCAAAACTTCACCATTCGTTTGGTGTTGCTGGTTATCCTCGGCATCTTTTGCCTGATGTGGTCCGGCGTTGGACTGTATAGCGTCTTTTCGCTCTCTAAGGTGGCTGAAGGCAATGAGATCGATCGTCAGCTGGTGAACCAGATGACGCTGCTCAGCCAGGGCAACGATCAATATTTTCGCGTGGTGACCCGCCTGTCCCGTGCGCTGGAGACAAAAGCCGCTGGCGGCAACGCGGACTTCAGCCAGGTCGAACTGGCGCTGGACAACATGAAAACCAAGCTGGATGCGCTGAAAGCCATCTCGCCAGGCCCCATGGATGAGAAGGTCTCCGCGCAGGCCATTGCCAACTGGCAGGCGCTGCTGGATCAGGGCGTAACGCCGCAGGTTCAGCTGGCGCAGCAGGGCTCGCTGGACGCTTATCGCCAGCAGGCAAATAACGTCACGCCCGCGCTGAGCCGCGCCTTTGGCGCATCGGCAGAGGCCTTTAACACCGCCGCCAGCACACGTCTGGACGAGACGCGCGTGATGGTTGACGGGCAGACCAGCGTAACCCGCATCCTGATCCTGACCGCGGTGATCCTCGGCCTGCTGATCCTGCTGTTTACCGATCGCTACTTGGTTGCCATGCTGGTTAAACCGCTGGCCATCATTCGCGAACATTTCCGCACCATCGCGCAGGGCGATCTCAGCCAGCCGGTGCAGGATCTGGGTCGCAACTGCGTCGGCCAGCTGGTTCCGCTGCTGCGTGCCATGCAGGATAGCCTGCGTGACGCGGTCAGCACGATCCGTCAGGGCAGCGACAACATCTGGCGCGGCGCCACCGAAATCTCCAGCGGCAATAACGATCTCTCTTCCCGTACGGAAGAGCAGGCGGCGGCATTGGAAGAGACGGCAGCCAGCATGGAGCAGCTGACCGCGACGGTGAAGCTGAATGCAGACAACGCGCACCAGGCCAGCGAGCTTGCGGACGTGGCCTCGACGCGAGCGAGTAAAGGCGGTGAGCTGGTCGACGCGGTGATCGGCACCATGACCGGCATCTCCGATAGCTCGAAGAAGATCGCTGAGATCACCACGGTGATTAACAGTATCGCTTTCCAGACTAATATCCTGGCGCTCAACGCGGCGGTAGAGGCGGCACGCGCGGGCGAGCAGGGACGTGGTTTTGCCGTCGTGGCCGGTGAGGTACGTAACCTTGCCAGCCGCAGCGCCGATGCGGCGAAACAGATCGAGTCGCTGATCGCCGATTCCGTTAGCCGGGTTGATAAAGGGGCGCAGCTGGTTAACGACGCCGGTACAACCATGGAAGGCATTTTGCGCGCGGTGACGGAAGTGACCACCATCATGAAGCAGATTGCTAACGCCTCCGCCGAGCAGAGCAAAGGCATCTCCCAGGTTGGCGTCGCGATTACCCAGATGGACAGCGTAACGCAGCAAAACGCCTCGCTGGTGGAAGAGGTCTCTGCCGCCGCAGCGGCGCTTGAGCGTCAGACCGAAGAGCTACAGCGTTCGGTACAGCGGTTCCGCCTCTCTGCTGGTGATGAGCAGAGAGCAGGCAGCACCGCAGTAAATTCTGCCGCTATGCCGCGTCCCGCGGTAGCGCATTCCGCGCAGGATGAGTGGGTTGCGTTCTAAACGCGTCTGTCAGAGCGACGTAGCGGTGGGTTGCCGTATCCCCGCTACGTTACTCACCCTGAGAGCAGCGTGGCACCGATAGCCGCGCCGTTCTTACCGCTGTGTTTGATCTGATACATGGCCAAATCTGCCCGGACGAGCGAGTTGACAAAATCATCCTCGTCCAGGGCTTGTTCAATACCAATCGACGCGCCCACGCTTGCCACGCCGTTAGCCAACTCAAACGGGGTTAAAGCTGCCTGCAGGCAACGCTGTGCAGCGCGGGTGACCTGCTCTTGATTAAGTGCAAAAGGCAGCAGCAGCACAAACTCATCCCCGCCAAGCCGCCCAACGATCGTTCCCGACGGGCAGGCCTCGCGCAGCCGCTGGCTAAGCTGCATCAGCAGCTCGTCGCCGCTGCGGTGACCAAAGGTATCATTCACGTTTTTAAAATCATCGAGATCGATAAACGCCACGCAGAGCGCCCCCGCCATCTTTAACGCCTCGAAATGCTGGATCAGAGCATGACGGTTGGCAAGTCCGGTAAGCGGATCGTGGTTCGCCAGCAGGGCCAGCTGCTCCTCGTACTGCTTCTCTTTGGTCATATCGATATGCGTACCGGTGACCTTCAGCGGCTGACCGCTATCGTCCCACTCGCTGACGCGCCCCCGGTCAAGCACCCACGTCACGGTGCCGTTTTTATGCTGCATGCGGTGCAGCGCTTCGTAGAAGGGGGTTTTCCCGTGCAGATGGCCGTAAAAGGCGTCCAGCACCCGATCTCTGTCGTCCGGATGCAGATGCTCTTTCCAGACCTCAAAGCGGGCGTTGAGCTCTTTCGGCTGGTAGCCCAGCATCGATCCCCAGCGACGGTTATAGATGATCAGCTTGCCGCTGGGCACGTCCAGCTGCCACAGGCAGAGGCCGGTACCGTCCAGCGCCGCGCTGAGCTTGCTACGGGCGTCACGCGCCAGCCGCACCAGTCGGGCGTTGTGCTTCTTCAGATTCTGGATCTGCTGCTTAAGCGCGAGTTCAGACATACCGGCCGATTAGGAGTAAATAAAAACCATTCTTACTAGTTATTTTTTTGTTGTAAATACAGCAGGAAAAAAAGAGGAAGCGTAATCGATTTCAAAAGATGACCGGGCAGAAGATGCCCGGTCGGAAAGCGTTAGGCCTGGCGTTTGTCCTGCGTGTTATTCGCAAAGTCGCTGGCGTCGTGGCGCTCGTGCAGCTGCTCGTTAAGCGGTCCGTTGGTGCGGTTAACGATGCGGCCGCGCTGTACGCCGGGACGCTCAGCAATCTCTTTGGCCCAGCGCAGCACGTTTTTATAGCTGCCTGCGTCGAGAAACTCTGCCGCGTCGTAAACGTTGCCAAGCACGACGTTGCCGTACCATGGCCAGATAGCCATATCGGCGATGGTATAGTCGTCGCCCGCCACAAACTTGTGCTCGGCAAGCTGCTTATCAAGCACGTCGAGCTGACGCTTGGCTTCCATGGTGAAGCGGTTAATGGCGTACTCAATTTTTACCGGCGCATAGCTATAGAAGTGGCCGAAACCGCCGCCGAGGAACGGGGCAGAGCCCTGTAGCCAGAAGAGCCAGTTCAGCGTTTCAGCACGGCCTGCCGGATCGGTTGGCAGGAAGTGACCAAACTTTTCTGCCAGATAGAGAAGAATTGAGCCGGACTCAAATACGCGGGTAGGGGGCGTTGTGCTGTGATCGCGCAGGGCCGGAATTTTTGAGTTCGGGTTTACCTCCACGAAACCGCTTGAGAACTGGTCGCCCTCGCCGATGCGAATCAGCCAGGCATCATACTCCGCCTCGCTGACGCCTTTTTCCAGCAGCTCCTCCAGCAGAATCGTGACCTTTTGACCGTTCGGCGTGCCGAGAGAGTAGAGCTGCAGCGGGTGTTTGCCCACCGGCAGCGTTTTTTCATGCGTCGGCCCAGAGACAGGACGGTTGATGTTAGCAAACGCGCCGCCGCCGGATTTATCCCACGTCCACACCTTAGGTGGCTGATAGTTGTTGTCTGACATAGCGATTCCCCATTTTTATTCATGTCGATAAACAGTCTACTCCACTTTTTTTGCTATGGGGTTAGCTAAAAAATGCACTTATTAATTAAGATATTACGTAAGGATAAAGCCTATGTTTTCTATAAGCCTTATCTCTACCGTCTGTGGGGAAATATGAAATTAATCCTAATGCTCGCCTCACTTTTTAGCCTGTGCGCATGCTCGGCCTTTCATACCTCTAAAAGTCATCTTGATAAAGGAGAACCCTACTGGCTCACCTATGACGCTAACTACCGTGGTGCATTAATCGTACCGAATGGGAGTCCGGTCAGATACTGCCCTGAGCCACCGCCAGATACCGCCACGGCGTTAGCGCTAAAATCGTCTGCCGGCGCTGCAACAACGTCTGCTGGGCAGGATAGCGGCTCACGTGATTACAGCCGCTCCATCGTGGAACTGGCAAAAAGAACGACCACCGTTGAGGTATTACGCTATGCGCTGTTTTCAATTTGCGTGGGGGAGATGAACGGTTCGATATCAACTCAGCAAAGAGAGGAAATGACCGATCATATCCTGATGGCGGTGGTCAATATTTCCAAATCAGAGTTTAACGATAGCGTTAAAGAGGCCTTAAAGAGCGCAGCTGAAGCCAAAAGGTCAGGGGTAGATGAGAATGTTATTAATACTATTACGCAACAGCAGTAAACCGTGACTAATGAAATAGATATTATTATCAGTAACCATATTAGATTGTTGGGCAATGTAAAAAATAAAAATATAAACCCGATAATGGATAAATTATCGGGTTTATATTACAGCGCAGATCGCTGCTTATGCAGCGCCACTCACAGCAGCAACATAAGTCTGGCCCTCTTCATGCTCTACCATTACGGTATAATTGTTGCGCATCGCATTTTCCAGGAACTGTGCGATATTAAACATATCATGGGCAAGCAGGAAATCAGTATCTTTAGAAGGACTCGTTTCATTAGGTGCTACTGTGAACGCAATCATATTGGTCAGAGTATTATATTGCATTAATGTAACGCGGCCGATAGTAACAGAGATAGACATAATTTATTACCTCATTTAGATAGAGAGTGTTTTCGCATCCCAATAAGGGAGTCACACAATAATGTCTTAATGAGTACAATGACGTTGTTCTTCATTTGCGCATTGAGAGGGCAAAAATTAAGTATTTTCTTAATTGGAGGAGTGAAAACGCTGGCCCGCAGGGTGAGCCACTTGTGGCGAATAATCGAACGGAGTTCGATGGAGAGTCCGGCTCGCCAAAAGCAAAAACCCAGCCATAGGCTGGGTTCTCTGAATTAGTGGTGCCCGGACTCGGAATCGAACCAAGGACACGGGGATTTTCAATCCCCTGCTCTACCGACTGAGCTATCCGGGCAACGGGGCGCATTAAAACCGATTCGCCTCGTGTCGTCAACGAAATTTATTTAAATCGTTGCAGACTGCACAATCTATCACCACTTTGCTGCGCCTGCACCCGTTTTCAGGCAAAAAATGCACTCCAGGCGGCCGAGAGCGGCATGGCAATAACCAGCGCGGGCAGCATGTTGGCGACGGCAAACATCTTGATGCCGCAGATCCGCAGCCCGGTCGCCAGCAGCAGGATCCCGCCGACGGCGGTGAAGTCACCCATCATCGCGGGCGTCGTCAGGGGCATCACCAGCGTGGCGCAGGCACCCAGGCTAAGCTGAATAAGCAGCATCGGTATAGAGATCGCCGCGACCGCAATACCCAGCGAGGTGGCAAAAATCACCGCGGTAAAGAAGTCGAGAAAGGCTTTGGCGATCAGGATGCTGGCATCGCCGGTCATCCCCTCACGCATCGCACCGAAAATCCCGGTACCGCTGGCGCAGAACAGGATGATGATCGCCACCAGGCTCTGAATAAAGGTCTCATGGGGGGCAGGGGCATCCTGCTTGCCGCCGCGCTGCATCAGACGACGCAGGCCGTGCACCGCACCGCCGATCCCGCGCTCAACGTAGCATACCTCGCCAATCAGCGTGCCGAGCAGCGTCGCCAGCACCATCACCGGCAGGTTAACGCACTTCACCACCAGCAGAATGCCAATGCCCAGCGAGCAGAGGCCAAAGATGGCGGGCATGGAGGTACGCACCCGCTCCGGCAGCCGCTGGCTCAGCAGGGCACCAATCGTCCCGCCAATCAGCACGGCGGCGGCATTTATAAAGGGTCCGGTTAGCACGCTGTCTCTCCTGAAATATCGATTTACATAACTGCATAGTATGCCGGAAAACCCCCGTGTTTACGCACTCATTGTGGGTTGCATGGGTAGATTAAAAGTGACATTATTGCGCGAAATTTCTCCTTGCTACTCTTCTGTAAACTCTTTTTCTCAACAACGGGGGCCGCTGGATGACAGAACACTTTGTTCGCCAGACGCATCGCATAGTTATGCGATCCTTAACCCGTTTGTTCCCGATCCCGACTCCACTCACCGTACGGTGAGGCTAACGGTTACCCATAGCTTATGAAAACGATGAAAATGGCCGCCAGCCGCGCGCTGGTCTCTGCGCTTTCCACGCACCGGGAAGTGGTGACGCTGGACAACACGGACTTTACCGATGTGGCGGCAGTCGTTATTACGCGGGCGGATAGCCAGAGCGGCATCCTTGCGCTGCTCAAGCGCACGGGCTTCAATCTGCCGGTGTTTATGTTTGCCGATGAGCAGGCAGATACGCCTGCGGGCGTTGACGCGGTGATTAACGGTAAAGAGCAGGCGATGCTGGAGCTGGAAGCAGCCGCCTGCCGCTATGAAGAGAACCTGCTGCCACCATTTTTTGACACCCTGAGCCAGTATGTGGCGATGGATAACAGCACCTTCGCCTGTCCAGGGCATCAGCATGGCGCGTTCTTTAAAAAGCATCCGGCGGGCCGCCAGTTCTTCGATTTCTTTGGTGAAAACGTCTTTCGTGCCGATATGTGCAACGCCGACGTCAAGCTGGGGGATCTGCTGATCCACGAAGGCTCCGCCAAGCACGCGCAGAAATTTGCTGCCAAAGTGTTTAATGCGGATAAAACCTACTTCGTGCTCAACGGCACCTCGGCGGCGAATAAGGTGGTGACAAACGCATTGCTCACGCGTGGCGATCTGGTGCTGTTCGATCGCAACAACCATAAGTCGAACCACCACGGGGCGCTTATTCAGGCGGGCGCTACGCCGGTCTACCTGGAGGCCGCCCGTAATCCGTTCGGCTTTATTGGCGGGATCGACGCCCACTGCTTTGATGAAGCGTACCTGCGCGAGCAGATCCGCGCCGTGGCTCCGGAAAAGGCCGATGCCCCACGCCCGTTCCGCCTGGCAGTGATCCAGCTCGGCACCTACGACGGCACGATCTATAACGCCCGGCAGGTGATCGACAAGATCGGCGCACTGTGCGACTACGTGCTGTTTGACTCCGCGTGGGTAGGCTACGAGCAGTTTATTCCCATGATGGCCGACTGCTCGCCGCTGCTGCTCGATCTTAACGAGAACGATCCGGGGATCTTTGTAACCCAGTCGGTACACAAGCAGCAGGCCGGTTTCTCCCAGACCTCGCAGATCCATAAGAAGGATAACCACCTGCGCGGCCAGGCGCGTTTCTGCCCGCACAAGCGGCTGAATAATGCCTTTATGCTCCATGCTTCCACTAGCCCGTTCTATCCGCTGTTCGCCGCCCTGGATGTTAACGCCAAAATTCACGAAGGGGAGAGCGGTCGTCGTCTGTGGGCCGAGTGCGTGGCGGTAGGCATTGAGGCGCGCAAAGCGATCATTGCCAACTGCAAGATGATCAAACCCTTCGTGCCGCCGGAGGTGGCGGGGCGTCCGTGGCAGGATCACCCCACCCACGCCATTGCCAGCGAGCGCCGCTTCTTCAGCTTTGAGCCGGGCGCGGCGTGGCACGGCTTTGAGGGCTATGCCCGTGAGCAGTACTTTGTTGACCCCTGCAAGCTGCTGCTGACTACGCCGGGCATCGACGCGGAAACCGGGGAGTATAGCGAGTTTGGTATCCCGGCCACGATTCTGGCTCACTATCTGCGTGAGAATGGCATCGTGCCGGAGAAGTGCGATCTCAACTCAATCCTCTTCCTGCTGACCCCCGCCGAGAGCGAGGAGAAACTCAACCAGCTGATCGCAATGCTCGGGCAGTTTGAGCAGCATATTGAGGACGATACGCCGCTGGCGGACGTGTTGCCGACCATCTTCAATAAGTATCCGGTGCGCTACCGCGACTATACCCTGCGCGAGCTGTGCCAGGAGATGCACGATCTCTACGTCAGCTTTGGCGTGAAGGATCTGCAGAAGGCGATGTTCCGCCAGCAGAGTCTGCCGCCGGTGGCGATGAACCCGCAGGATGCCAACAGCGAGTTTATTCGCGGCAACGTAGAGCTGGTGCGCATCAGCGAGGCTGAGGGACGGATCGCCGCCGAGGGCGCGCTGCCCTATCCACCGGGCGTGCTCTGCGTGGTGCCGGGTGAGATCTGGGGTGGGGCGGTGCAGCGTTACTTCCTGGCGCTTGAGGAGGGGGTCAACCTGCTGCCGGGCTTCTCGCCGGAGCTGCAGGGGGTCTACAGCGAAACCGATCCCGACGGCATCAAGCGTTTATATGGGTACGTCGTGCAGCAGGCGTAGGCCGGGTAAGCGTGGCGCCACCCGGCGTTTTCATCGCGGCTTAAATTTTGCCCCCGCGATACCCTTTCTGTGCCGTATTCACCTTGTAGAGGTAGCGGCGCGACTCTGCCGATGGGTGACGGGTGGTGAGCGTCTCGTAGACGTCGCCCGGCGACATCGTATTGATGATGTTCGCCGCCTGCACCTTGTCGTTAGAGAAGACCCGCAGCACGCTGCCTGCGCCGCCGTTATAGGCGGTGATCACCGCATAGCGCCGTGAGGTCGGGTTGCTGATACCGCCAAGATAGATATTGTTCAGCATCGCCAGATAAGCGGTGCCGGTATCAATATTGCTCTGCGGATCGAAGAGATAGCTGCGGTCCGGCGTGCCGGATTTACCCTGCGCGCGGAAGACATCTTTCCCGGCGCTGTGCTGCACCACCTGCATCAAACCGAGCGCATCGGAGCGGCTCACCGCATAGGGGTTGAAGGAGGATTCCGTCTGCATAATTGCCAGAATCAACGACTCTTCGACGCCATACTTATGCGACGCTTTGCGCACCATGCCCATATATTTATGCGCACGTTTATCGAGG
>Ga0209463_1000908_pt1 | contig 19815 bp, 15 predicted proteins | sample AgamicMgSfrz_FD_187169 | JGI IMG/M metagenome (GOLD analysis project Ga0209463, IMG submission 187169) | Agave microbial communities from Guanajuato, Mexico - Mg.Sf.rz (SPAdes) (version 2) | ecosystem: Host-associated > Plants > Phyllosphere > Phylloplane/Leaf | place: Guanajuato, Mexico... | reverse complement strand
AATAAAATGGTTCACTCTCTACCAACAAATTAGAAAAAATTTAAATGGCTACTAAAGAGGAACTTGGTTCAAGGGAAACCATTTCGGTAAGAATCTTATAGCCTTGAATATGATGGAAAGCTTCTCTTGCTTCTTTTTCCGTGTCGAACTCAAATATTCTTATATTTTCACCATTTGAAAACACAGTGATAATCCACATCGTAGATTCTCCTTTATACATATATAATTAAGAACAAGGCTGTGAAGGATATAAATTCAGAGCCTTGTTTCTCTCATTAGGTTGGTTTACTTAGCCCACAGGCCAAAGAAAAAGCTTGCTAGGACAAGGATAATCGCTCCTCCGAGCCGGGTAGCTAACTGAGCATAGGACATTAAGATCATTCGATTAGATGCGCCTAATATTTCAAGGTCACCTGACCCCCCTCGGTTAACGTGGCATAAACCTCCAGCGATGGATGCTTCAATTTCATAGAATCCAACCACTTTCGCAAAAATCCAGCATCCAGCTACAGCCCCAAACACTGTAAATAAAGAAATAACAGCTGTTTGAAGGGAAAGGGCATGGACTAGTGCGCTAAAATCGGTATAAGTAATACCAACACCTGCTAAAAAGACGAATAATAGTTTACCCATCATAAATTCATTTACCTTTTTTAACCCATTTCTTGCACGTTCAGGAATGATATCCAATGCGTTAGCGATGATTAATAGAATAACCATATAGGCATAAGGGTGAATGGAGAAAGAACCGATTTTTGGAAGTAATCCTACTCCTACAAAATTTGATAGTGCATAGAAGGCAACAGCAACAAATAGTCCAAAAGCAGCATCTTCCATTGAAGCAGTATTTTTTTCTTTTGCTTCTTGTTTCGTAACCTGGCCTTTAATTAATTCACCATTTCCAGTCCATTTCGGCACTTTCTTTCCAAGACCATTTAAAAGAGCACCTACCATAATAGCAAAAATGTTACTAATCGTTAAGATTGTAATAGCAGAAGAGTACCAAATCTTAGGATCCTTTCCAGTCACTTCTCCCCAAATTTGGCTCATTGGAATCGCACCAGCGCCATTTCCTCCACCCATAATTGGCAGAGCATAGTTCATGATTACCTCTTTATAATCTACGCCAACAATCAACCCGCCAACAATGGCCAAGACAAAGGCGGAAAAGGTTCCAATGAGAACCAGTGGGATGAAGCCGCCAATGGCTTTAGCTAGAAAGTTTCTCTTGATAGAAAGAATTGAGCTCGTAATAATAACGGAAATAAAGAAGTCAAGCATACCCATGTCATCGAAAAGAGTCTTAACCCCATCCGATACATCTTTTGTAATGATTCCTGTAGAAACCAAATAGGAAGCGCCTAAGAAAGCAAGCAGGGAACCACCGCCAAGATAGTCCTTCCAAATCGGCAGGGTGTCGCCAACCTTTCCAAAGAAGAATCCAACAACAAATAGAACAAGGATATCTGTGGCAAAGTTTACAGGCAGGGATTTAGTCATGATACTGAATGATAAAATTGCTGCACCCGCGAGCCATCCCCATAAAGGCAAACCATAAACATTATAATTGATAAATCCTAATTTCGAAGAGGCGGCCGGCTGTGCCTCTGCATATACTGGTACTTCTTTTTTAAGTCCCATTGATGTTCCTCCTATGAATTTATTAATGATAGATAAGAATGCACTAGAAGATCCAATCACTGTGTAAAGAAAATTGGTGTTTTACTTAATGCAAGATGTAATAAAAAGCTGGATGATTAAATTTTTAGATTAAATCGAGCTGCAACCGTTTTCAGTTAGGGCCTAAAAAAAGCTCATAAATCTTCCCCTTTCCGTCACTATTGTTTTATCTATGTATAAAATAACAATAAAGGTTTATAAAATGAATATTATAAAAATAAGAACTAAAAAGAATATTATGGTCTATTTTGAACCTTTTGTTCACGAAAATTAAGCAGGAGAATACTAGCAGGTGAATAAAAATAAGAGAATGGTGCATCCACCATTCTCTTATACACATATTCTATTTTTTTCTATAAATTCTTTCAGGACGTCCAACATCCCCATAAGATAAATCTGCCCCGATTTGATCTTTAGCTACCAGGTATTCTAAATAGCGGCGGGCAGTGGGGCGGCTAATACCGATTTGCTTGGCGAGCCTTTCTGCATTCAGACCTTCTTCAGAGTGATTTAATACTTCTGTTACTTTTTGCAATGTAATCTTATCAATTCCCTTTGGAAGATAAGAATGGAGCTGCTCTTTTTGTCTATTTATTAATTCGTCAATTTCTTCTTGGTTAATGTATTGATTTTCAGTTTGTATCTTTTTTAATTTATTGCGAAATTCTTGATATTTCTCAAGAGAATTTTTCAAACGTTCAAAGACTAAGGGTTTAACAATAAAATCAAAAACCCCATTGCGAAGTGCTTCTTTAACAGAACTAATTTCTCGGGAGGCAGTTATCATAATTACATCTGTTTCCTGAAATTGTTGATGGATAACTTCCAGAAATTCCAATCCGTTCATATCAGGAAAATAAATATCTAAGAGTACCAAGTGGGGACAGAGAATATCTAACTGCTCTTTTGCCTCCTGTCCGTCTGTAGCAATGCCAATAACTTTATATCCAGGAACTTTTTCGACCAGCCGGCGGTTAATTTCGGCAATTCGTACGTCGTCTTCTATTATTAATACGGAAATTTCCTCTATTGGTGGTTGGTATGCCATGTGGGATCCTCCTAATATGCTATGATTTTGGAATAATAACGGTAAAAATAGATCCACCTTCTGGGTTAGGTGTATATGAAATATATCCATTTAATTTCTTAATGATATTTTGCACTAAGAAGAGGCCGACACCATGATTTTTCACTTTTTTAGTTGAAAAACCTCTTTCAAAGATCTTATCTTGAAATTCAGCTGCGATACCTATACCGGAATCTTCAACTTCCAAAAGTAAATCCTTCCCAAAATCCGAAAAGTAGATTTTTATATTTTTTTCTTTAGCGCCAGGCTTCATTACTGCATCCATTGCATTATCGATGAGATTTCCTAAGATGGTTGTCAGACTGTCACGTTCAACCGTTTCGGGGATTTCCTTAAAACTACTTTCCCGATCAATATCGAGATGTATTTTTAGTTCATTAGCCTGGTTAAATTTGCCGATTAATAATCCTCCTATCATTACATCAGGAATTTCTTGTCTAATAAAGTTTAATAAGTTTTGATGAATATCAAATTCACGTGCAATAAACTCAACGGCTTCTTGATAGGATTGAAGTTGAATTAGCCCTGAAATCATATAGAGCTTGTTTGAATACTCATGTGTTTGGGCACGTAAGGCTTCGGAATATTGTTTTACTTGTGAAAGTTCTTGAGTAAGACGATACATCTCTGATTTGCTGCGGAAACTTGATACCCAGCCAATTATATTCCCTTTTTCATCTTTTATTGGTAGGTAATTGGCGATAAAAGATTCATCATTTATATAAAATTCTTTATCAAATACTGCTTTTCCATGTTCAATGATTTCTAAAAAAGGGGAGTACGGTGAAATATCGAGAATGTTTTCGCCCAGAACTACTTTTTCATTTGACACTCGGAGCATATTGATAGCCTTTTGGTTAACCATTGTAATGGTGCCATCTAAATTTACTGCGACAATCCCTTCTTTAACTGATTCCAAAATGGCTTTGTTTTCTTGATATAAATGGGTGATTTCTTCCGGTTCAAGTCCTAGAATTGCGCGTTTCATGCCTCTTGCAATGAGGAGCGAACCGATGATCCCCACGAAAATAACTCCAACAGAAATCAAAATAATTTTATTTCGGTAATTCGTCGTAATATCTTCAATATTTTTCAGTGAAAAGCCCACTGCGACAATTCCAAGGATTTTCCCATGTTGGCTGTAAATAGGGACGATTCCTCTTAATGATGGACCCAACGAACCTCTTTCCTGCGAAATGATATATTTTCCTTTTAGTGCCTCATCATTATCCTTCCCTACCATGTTTTGCCCAATCCTTTCAGGAAGCGGATGGGAATAACGGATTTTTTCACTATTGCCAACAACAACAAAATCAGCCCCCGTTTGTTTTCGAACCTTTTCTGCGATAGGTTGAATGATTTGAGACGGTTTTTTTGCTGAAAATGCTTGCCGAACTTCGGGAATAGAAGCCACAGTTTCAGCAATAGACAAGACTCTGTCACCAAGTTGGCTTGTTAAGGAATTGGAAATTAACGAATGGAAATAAAAGCTAAATACAAGGATGATCGGTAAGATCAAAGATAAAATTAATAATGATAACTTCGTTTGTAACCGCACTAATTATCCCCCTCTTGATGTTTTTTTGCTATGAACAAAACGTACTTAATTCGCCTAAATAATCTTATTGGCGCTTATTTTTCTAATCTATATCTCAAGAATTTTATGAGTTAGTATGAATTATACTCAAAAAACAAAGTAATAGATTTGAACATTTGATGAAGGAGGTATCCTTTGAACATAATATCTTAATATTAAAAAAAATAAATAGAAAAGAAAAGGCTTGCAAGTATCTATATTCAATAATAGAGATCAATAACTTGAGATATTTTGCTCCAATCTAACAAATAATGGGGAATTGGAAAATGTGGTATGACAATTTTAGTAAAAGAACCCTAAATCTTCATTTGAGGTCAGAAAAGATTCAAGTTGAGGAATTCCTAACAAAGCAGAATTTGGATCTTGATCGCGAGGTAGAGTATACAGTTGCCTTTTTTGATAGAGGAAAAATGATAGCGACAGGTTCTCTAGGAGGAAGGATTTTAAAATGCATTGCGGTTGATGAAAAATATCAGAACATGGGTTTATCCACTGCTGTTGTCAGTGATCTTATCCAGAAAGCCTACTCAAAGGGAAGGACACACCTCTTTATCTATACAAAGCCTGAGAACAAGAATATATTTGCAGACTTGGGCTTTTACCTAATTGCAGAGGTTCCGTCAAAGGTGATTCTTATGGAGAACAGGCCATTTGGGATTAAAAACTATCTTAAGGAAATCAGAAAAGGGGAAAAGGACCAATTACTTAAAAATCAAGATAGAGAGGGTGTAGGGGCTGTTATTGTTAACTGTAATCCATTCACATTAGGCCACCAATACCTAATTGAGTATGCAGCTTCCAAATGCCAAACCCTGCATGTTTTTGTTCTTGAGGAGGACAAGTCAAGTTTTCCTGCAGGAATCCGGTACCGATTGGTAAAGGAAGGAGTTCATCACCTGGACAATGTGGTTGTCCATCAAGGGAGGGACTATATTATTTCCGAAGCGACATTCCCATCCTACTTTATAAAAGAATCTCAGACTATAGTTGAAACCCATGCAAAGCTAGACTTAGAACTATTTACAAAATATATCGCCCCCACACTTGGAATTCAAAAGAGATTTGTAGGTGATGAGCCATACTGCAAAGTGACAGCAGCCTATAACACTGTCATGCAGGAGATTCTCCCTGTTGATGGTATAGGGATTGAGGTATTACCGAGGATGGAGTATGGGGGGCAGCCAATCAGCGCCTCGAGAGTACGGAGATTAATCCGTGAGGGAAGACTTTCTGATGTAAAAAAGCTGGTTCCCGAAACAACGTATCGGTTTCTTTTATCAGATGAGGCTGAAGAAACCATCCAACAAATTTTAGGCGGGCCATAAAAACATTTAATAGGAGGCTGATAAACATGTTGATGCTACAAGAAAGAGTAAAGATTGAAGAAGTAGGGATTGCAGGAACCTGTGAGTCAAGTGATATCACCATCCACATTGAAAAGAATGACGGCAGAGGAATTGAACTTGAACTGAGAAGTACGGTTGAAAATCAATTTGGCAAACAGATCAAGAAGGTCATTTTAGAAACGCTGCAAGAGCTAGGGGTAGAGGATGCGCTTGTCGTTGCCAAAGATAAAGGGGCTTTAGATTGTACGATTCGTGCAAGAGTAAGGACAGCTGTAAGCAGGGCTACCCATCATGATTGTTTTCCATGGGAGGCGAAATAAAATGAACCGGCTAAGAAGAAGTATGTTATACGTTCCAGGCAACAATCCAGGTATGATCAGGGATGCAAATATTTATGGAGCAGACTCCATCATGTTTGATCTTGAAGATTCTGTGTCGCTTCACGAGAAAGATTCAGCAAGATTATTAGTCTATGAAGCTCTGAAAACAATGGATTATGGACGGACGGAAATCCTTGTGCGCGTGAATGGCCTAGATACTCCGTATGGTAAAGATGACTTTGAAGCTATAGTCAGAGCAAAACCTGATGCCATCCGTCTTCCTAAAACTGAAAAACCGGAAGATGTAAAGGAAGCGGATCAATTAATTACGCAAATTGAAAGAGCAGCTGGAATGGTAAGTGGAACCATCAAGCTAATGGCAGCGATTGAAAGTGCATTAGGGGTTATTAACGCCTATAAGATTGCTACAGCAAGTAAACGGTTAATTGGGATTGCCATTGGTGCCGAGGATTTTGTCACGGATTTAAAAACAACAAGATCGAAAGAAGGCATAGAATTGCTGGCAGCAAGAAGCCAGATCCTTTTTGCAGCAAGGGCTGCAGGTATAGATGCGCTGGATACGGTTTTTTCTGATGTGGATGATGAAGAAGGTTTTATTCAAGAAGTCAAACTTATTAAACAGTTGGGGTTTGATGGAAAATCGCTTATTAACCCACGTCAAATTAATCTTGTGCACGAGATCTATTCTCCAACGGGAACTGAAATTAAGAAATCCATCACGATTATCGAGGCGGCTAAAGAAGCGGAAAGAAAAGGGTCGGGTGTTATCAGCTTGAACGGCAAAATGATTGACAAGCCAATTATCGAGAGAGCATACAGAGTACTTGAACTAGCTAAGGCGGTAAATAGAGTTTGCGTTGAGGAGATGTTGCAATATGTTTAATATAATTGGACGTACTATACCTAAAGAGATTTTCGGACTTGGAACTCTGCAGCTTTTTGATTCAAAAGGTGTGGTGAAAAATACACAACAGTCCAAACATCGCCAGAGAAATTCTGAGCGGAATAAAATTCTTGATTCTCTAGAGACATCCATTCGCGAAACAGGGTTAAAAGATGGAATGACGATTTCCTTCCATCATCATTTTCGAAATGGTGATTATATCATTAATATGGTGTTGAATACAATTGCGAGAATGGGAATTAAGGATCTTACCATTGCACCAAGTTCTCTTGCAGATATCCATGCACCATTAATTAACCATATAAAAACTGGAGTCATTCGCAGAATTGAAACTAGCGGCTTAAGGGGCGAATTGGCTGATGCTATATCAAATGGTTTGATGAACATTCCAGTCGTAATCAATTCCCATGGTGGCAGAGCCCGGGCAATTGCCTCAGGAGAATTACCGATTGATGTTGCCTTTTTAGGGGTACCTTCTTGTGACCCTGCCGGCAATGCCAATGGATATTCCAGGGATAATTCAGCATTATCGGAATGCGGCTCGTTGGGATATGCAAAGGTTGATGCCCAATATGCCAAAAAAGTTGTTCTAATCACAGATCACTTGGTTGAATACCCTAATACTCCTTTTGGTATCCCTGAATCTCATGTCGACTATATTGTAGTTGTGAATTCAATTGGTGATCCGAAAGGAATTGTGTCGGGTGCAACCCGGTTTACCAAGAACCCTAAAGACCTGTTAATAGCTCAGAGTGCTGCTGATGTGATTGCTGCTTCGGGCTATTTTGAAGATGGGTTTTCTCTGCAAACCGGTTCAGGCGGGGCTTCGCTGGCTGCTACAAGGTTTTTAAGAGAAAAAATGATTGAGCGAAACATTAAAGCAAGCTTTGCATTGGGCGGAATAACTGGCCAAATGGTTGACCTCCATGAGGAAGGACTGATTAAAAAGTTATTGGATGTCCAAGGATTTGATCTCAAAGCGGTCGATTCCCTTAAAAATAACCGTTTTCATCAGCAAATTTGTGCGGAGTATTATGCTAGCCCTGATAATCCAGGAAGTGCTGTTAATCAATTAGATATAACCGTATTAAGTGCATTAGAAATCGATCTGGATTTTAATGTGAATGTTATCACAGGTTCTGACGGAGTGATACGAGGTGCTTCAGGGGGACACTGTGATTCGGCAGCTGGAGCGGCATGTTCCATTATTGTGGCACCACTTATCAGGGGCAGAATGCCATCCATTCTTGACAGAGTTCATACGATAGTAACGCCAGGCTGTTCAATCGATGTGGTGGTAACAGACCAAGGAATTGCTGTTAACCCTAAAAGACAAGATTTATATCAAAATCTTAAAAAAGCAAACTTGCCGGTCATGTCCATTGAAGAACTGAAGGCTAAGGCAAATCAAATTGTCGGAGTTCCAGAACAGATTAAAGTTGAAGATAAAATTATCGGTGTCGTTAAGTATAGGGATGGATCAGTTATCGATGTGATTCATCAAGTGAAAAAGGACTTTTAAAATGACAGAAGCCAAAGAGGTAACCCTTGAGCAATTATTAACGGCTCGCGAATATAGAGCTGCCCATCAGAAGGAATTAATTGAGAATTACAATCTTCCTTTGATTTCTTTCACTATCAATATACCGGGTCCAGTAAAGATAACACCTGAGAGCAAAATTATATTTTTAGAGGGCTGTATTGCGCTAGCAAATAAACTAAAAGAGGCTGGCTCCTCAATAGTATACTATGAAACCAACCACTACAATACTGGGTTTGAGGTGTACTATGTTGTAAATAAGGATCAATGGAAATTAAAAGCTTTAATGCTTGAAATTGAGAATGAGCATCCTCTAGGGCGGCTATTTGATCTGGATGTGATTGGGGGGGACGGGATTCCCATTTCAAGGGAGAACTTTGGGAATTCTAATCGGAAATGCCTGCTTTGTCATGCAGATGCCCATGGATGTGGACGGAGCAGAAAGCATACAATCGAGGAACTAATGCAGAAGATTAAAAGTATGGTAGATTCATATTTAAATCTTGTACCTTAAGTATATTATAGGGCCAAACTTCGATAAACTTTCTGTTGGTAAACTACCGCATTTTGTCGAGTTTGGCCGTTCTTTTTTGATGATTTTGGATAGGTGGAAGGAGAAACATGGTACATGGCTAATCAGTGGATACAAACCATTTCGCAAAAAGCACTGCTTTCTTTACTCTATGAGGTTTCTGCAAGTCCTAAGCCTGGATTAGTAGACAGATTCAACGCGGGAGCACATAAAGATATGGATTTTTTTACTTTTATGGCCAGCGGGGCAGCCTTGAGTAATTACTTCAATGAATGTGTTTCGGAGGGAGTAAAATATTCTGGGAAAAATCCACAAGAACTGTTTAAAGCTTTAAGAACTATTGGGATGGAAGCTGAAAAGGCAATGTTTGAGGCAACAAATAACGTCAATACCCATAAAGGTCTGATTTTTTCTTTAGGTATTATCTGTGCTGCAGCTTCTTGCTGCATGATAGAAAGCAAAAACAAAAATGTCGATACAGAAACAATTTGTACAAAAGTTTCCCAAATGACACAAGGTTTATGTATGAGGGAACTCACCTGCTTGAACAAGACCGAAGATCTAACATATGGAGAAAAACTTTATCAGAATTATGGACTTAAAGGTATACGCGGTGAGGTTGAAAATGGTTTTCCGACGGTGCGAAATTACTCTCTCCCTGTATTAACAAAATTAAAATCAATGAAGACTTTACATTGGAATGATATCTTGGTTCACACTCTTCTCCATCTAATGGCTGTAAACGAAGATACTAATATTGTTGCAAGACATGATTTAAAAACTCTTGAATTTGTTCATCAATATTCCCAAAGGGTACTTGATTCCGGCGGAATGTTAATAAAAGAAGGCGTGCAGATGGTATATGAAATGGACAGGGAATTCATTATGAGAAATATAAGCCCTGGAGGTTCAGCGGATCTTCTGGCTGTAACAGTTATCTTTGATCTCCTCTCAAATTAGCTAAAAAAGGCCTGGCTCCTACTTGGAACCAGGCCTTCGCTGTATTCTTATTTTTCAAAAATAGCATTAGATAGGAGGCGGAATAAGTAATCAGTATGATCACGGAAGCCTGCTTCTAATCCGATTAGGGTTACATCCTTAGTCTGTTCCTTAACAATGACAGCCTGACCCTTGGCAGCGGCATTACCTGCCCAATGACCTGCTATGAAGAAATCCTCAGAGTTTGCTAGTTTTGCAACGACCTTATCATTGTCAGTCCCCGTATACCAAACTGGACGATAGACGAAGCCTAGGTCATCCTGAGCATATCCTGCAGTGACACCAGTGCCCTCATAATCTACCTTTACAATTCCATTGCTGTTAGAACCGCCGGTATTAATTGTATCATCAGTAAGTCCAAGTGTTTTCGTTGCTCTAGATGCTCCAGCACCCACGGCAATATACTTACTGCCCTTGTTTATAAAAGCATTCACGTTAGCTTTGAATAAATCAAGCTGGCTGGCATTTTGGAAGCCAAATTCTTTATTAGCTTCGGATAAGTTAGTAGAAATAAGGCTTTCTGTACCGCTGTAAACAAATACATCAAATCTATTAAGGCCTTTCTCGACTACCTCAACTGGTGTTACCTCAGTCACATCAAAGCCAAGACGCTTAAGGGCAAGTTTAGTTCCGCTGTGGGATTGTTGTTTGCCCATACCGCCATCCTTCAAAATGGCTACTTTTAGGCTTGATAAAGCAACCGCATCCGCAGGTACCTTGGTTGTTGATTCGATCTTTAATCCGGAGACTTTCACGACTGAAGAAATTTCATTTGCTGCTGCTTCAGTATAGAAGTTACCATTTGCATCACGCTTTACAGCTACGCCTTGTTGTAACAATGCATTTGCTAGATTCACAGCTTTCACGGAACTGTTAGGAATTAAGAATGGTCCCTTACCAATAACAGAACCTTGTTCTGTAACTTGAGTTACTTTAGTTGATGTAACATCGACGGAAGTTTGTATAGGAACCGCCTCAAATCCCCAAAGTTCTGGCAGACTCCATGCTGAAATATCATACATGGCTGGTGTATCGTTTGTGATATCCTCACCATCCCAAAGCATGGTATTAGCTAAACCGGCCTTGGCTTGGTCCATCCTCACAATGTAAGTTCCTTTAGGATATGTTTTTCCATCAGCAGTAAATGCTTTTGCAGCCTGCTCGACCTCAATGTCATTTTTCAGTAAATGATTAACGGCTTTATCAGTGACTGTTGGGTCCTTTTCGTCAACCGGAAGAACATAAGCCTTCGGGAAGAAGTCATCTGGGTGGAAAGGATGGTCAAAGTTGATGCCGCGTTTAAACATTTCAATTTGATCGGTAATCATTGCTTGCTTATTCTCTGTTGCGAATTTAAGTGCACCCATAATGGCATCATACTGCCAGTGGACACCATCCCAATCGTTGGTCGGCGCTTCTAGTGTATGACCATATGCACCATGATACATGGCGTACATTGGCGTGAAAATTGGCGGATAATCATCCCAGCCGGCAGCGTCATCACGCTGTGGAACGTAAACGCCTTGCATAGTCTTGTAAAGATCGCCCTTAAAACTAGCGTTATCTGCCATAATGTTTGCTTCCATTGCTTCTGCCTGCTGATACGCCCACTTATTATAAAGGTCATATTCATAGTTTGGATTATGCGGCGGTGTACAAGGTTCGATTAACCCTTGCCGGTTTGGAGCATAGTTCTTTACATATCCATGTGTATCAAGGAATACCATTGGATTCCACTCTTTAATCAGTGCAACGGTTTCCTGTGTTTCCGGTTGTGACTGCGTAATGAAGTCGCGGTTTAAGTCAATTCCTTCCCCATTAAAACGTGTCGCATTGACACGGCCGTCAGGATTTTGAACAACATTAAATATAAGAATATTGTTGGCTAAAATCTTTTTGGTCTCGGCATCATTCTGTGTAGCAAAGCGTTCAATTAACTGAAGAACAGCATCGCTTCCTACAAATTCAGTTCCATGGATAGAACCGTTAATCATAATGGGAACCTTAAAATCCGGGTTAGCGGTAATCCAATCCTGGGCCTTGCCTGGATTTTTAAACATTTGTTTTCGTAAAGATTGTATTTTACCAAACTTTCCTTGGGTGGTTGGATCGGCAATGGTTACCACATATAGAGGATTACCATCTGCTGATGTTCCGCGAACCTCCACTTTCACACGGTTGGATTGTTTCTCAATGCTGCTCAGCTTCGCGCCTATTTGCGAGAACTTCACAAAATCATAGTTTTCACTATTAAACTTGCTTCCATCCTGTTCTTCGTATGCATTAACGTTTGTCCACTTTTGTCCCTCGGCAAAACCTGTTGTCCATGGAATAGTGGTAACAAGAGTCGCAACCAGCAAGCCGGCAACGGCTTTTTTCTTTTTCTTTTTATTCACACCTATTTACCTCCTAATTTTGTATATTTATTATTTTTTATGTATTCTATATACATTACTATTCTATTATTATATTCATTAAAATAACAACCAACTATTTTCCTGAATTTGGGTAAATTGGATAATTAAGATAGGACATTGGTAACGAGTATTAACATAATAACTTTCAGAATATATACATACTTTTTAATACTCCTAAATGGGTATAACACTATAGAAATAGTAAAAGGTAACCTGCAATTATTTTTAGGGAGGTAAAATAATGAAATGGAAGGGAAGACGAGAAAGCTCTAATGTTGAAGACCGACGGGGCATCGGCGGCAAAACTATTATTGGCGGAGGTATAGGCAGTATCATTATAGTGCTCCTCATTACACTGCTTGGCGGTAATCCTGGTGATTTAATCAATAACATGACAACAAACAATGGTTCCGATACCAACACTTCATACCATGAGTCAGCACAAGAAAAGGAAGAAGCGGATTTTGTTTCTGTTGTCTTGGCAGATACAGAGGATATTTGGTCTGAAGAATTTAAAAAAAGAGGCCTCACATACGAAAATCCTAAGCTCGTTTTATACACCGACAGTGTCCAATCAGCTTGTGGATCTCAAAGTGCAGCTGTGGGTCCGTTTTATTGTCCAGGTGACCACAAGCTTTACATTGATTTGAGTTTTTATCAGGAACTGAAAGACAAATTTCAAGCACCAGGTGATTTTGCGATGGCCTACGTCATTGCCCATGAGGTAGGTCACCATGTACAGACGCTTTTGCATTCGGGAGATCAAGTTTCCGCAGCCAGGAAGCGAACAAATGAGTACTCTATCCGGTATGAATTACAGGCAGACTATTTGGCCGGTGTTTGGGCTCACTACGCGCAGGGGAAGGGATACCTTGAAAAGGGTGACTTGGAAGAGGCATTAAATGCAGCTAACTCTGTTGGTGACGATAATATTCAGAAAAAAGCACAGGGCTATGTGGTTCCTGAGAGTTTTACACATGGAAGCTCCGAGCAAAGAATGCGCTGGTTTAATAAAGGGTTTAGGACCGGGAACATTGAGGGCGGGGATACCTTTAAGGCCGCTAACCTTTGATTGTTTGATAATGGTCTTTCTGCCATAGAAGAATCAGAAAATCTAACAGATTCGGCGTTGCTGAAGGAGTCAGAAAAATAGGAAGACGGGAACTATGACTTAAAGTTTTAGAAAAAATAGTTATGACAGAAGGGAAAAGGTGTCAACAGTAACCGTAATACCCTTTCAATAAAGCGAGATCTCTCCTTATCGGAGGGGTCTTTTTGTATTCCGGCCAAACATAAAAGGAAAAACCTATAAGTATCTATTAATGGGGACAACACTAGATTTTTTGAAACATTACCATCCATATTTCAGTCAAGTGTTTGTCTGCATGTTGAATAAATATGTGTCTTTTTATACAGGAATTTTCCGAAAAAAAGAGAATACATAGGTGACTGCCATAAACTGGTTAAACCGCTAGGAGGTATTACCTTGTCACATGAACAAATGAACCCCACGATTGAAAAAATTATAGATAACATTGAAAAGGTGATGATTGGAAAACGGAATGTTGCAGAATTAAGTTTAGTGGCACTGCTTGCCGGCGGACATGTGTTACTTGAAGACGTCCCTGGTGTCGGAAAAACGATGATGGTTCGTGCCCTCGCCACGTCCATCAATGCCAACTTTCGAAGGATCCAATTCACACCGGATCTTTTACCGTCCGACGTAACGGGTGTATCCATATACAATCCAAAAGAACTGGAATTTCAATTTCGCCCAGGTCCTCTCATGGGAAACATTATCCTAGCTGATGAAATCAACCGCACATCACCGAAAACTCAATCCGCACTCCTAGAAGGGATGGAAGAAGCGAGCGTTACCATTGATGGTGTGACCCATAAATTGAACCGGCCTTTTTTTGTAATGGCTACACAAAACCCAATTGAGTACGAGGGGACGTATCCACTTCCCGAGGCGCAGCTTGATCGCTTCTTGCTAAAGATGAAAATGGGCTACCCAGATTTGCAAGAGGAAATGGAAGTCCTCAACCGGGCCCAAAAGATACCGCCGATTGAGGAGCTTACACCAGTGATTAACCTCGAAGAATTGATTGGTCTCCAGGATGAAATTAAAAATGTTTTTGTCGATGATACAATAAAGCGTTACATAGTCGATATTGTCAACAGGACAAGAGGGCATGGCAGCGTCTATCTTGGGGCAAGTCCAAGGGGATCGATTGCCCTTATGAAAGCTGCCCAGGCCTATGCGTTTATGTACAACCGTGACTTTTGTCTGCCGGATGATATTCAGTATTTAGCTCAATTTGTTTTATCACACCGTATTATTTTGAAGTCAGAGGCAAAATTTGAGGGAATCACAGCAGAAGAAATTGTCAACCGTGTAATTGCAAGAGTACCTGTACCTGTTCAAAGGCTTGTGAAGTAATCATGATAGGACAGTCGATTCTTTTTAAAAAAATATGGAGATTTATTCTCTTACTTTTTCTGATTCTCCTCACGTTTTCATATGCCATGTTCGAAGGAGGATTTGTCAGCTGGTTTTTATTTTATAGCTTTTTACCATTTGCTATTTATTGCATTGCATTATCCCTATATTCATTAAATGAATTGGAAGTCACAAGGATTTTGCCAAAGAGTGATTTCAATGACGGGGAATCCTTAAAGGTAACCGTAAAGGTAAAGCGAACGAAAGCCTTCCCCTTATTCTTTCTACTTATCGAAGATCAATTGGATGAACCACTAAAATCCACTCAACAACGTAAAAAAGCAAAGGCCCTTATCCTGCCAGGTTTGAAAAAAGAATTTTCTTATGAATATATCATCGATGAACTGCCGCGCGGTGAACATTTTTTTCGTTCTTTTACACTTAAAATTGGCGATCCTCTAGGGTTATTTGAAAAAGAAAAAACTTTTGCTCAAGAAGGGAAAATCATTGTCTATCCTGCTTATTCCGAGCTGTTTTACCAGCCATTTGAGAACCAATACGATCAAGGCCTAACTGCATCGAGAGAACGGGTCCAGCGTGATACCTCCATGGCGGTAGGGGTAAGAGATTACCAGCCAGGAGACCGTTTTTCTTGGATTAATTGGAAAGCATCAGCTAAGAGAAACGAAATCATGACAAAGGAATTTGAACAGCGCCATTCACACGATGTGTTTGTGATTATGGACTGTGCACCTGATAAGTGCTTTGAGGCAGTTGTATCCTATACGGCTTCACTCGTTCGAGTTGTTTTAAAGAAGGGTGTACAGACAGGATTCTTAACCTTTAGTAAAGACAGGGCATACTTTCCTATTAGCGGGGGAGAACCACACCTTAGACAACTCTTTTATCATCTGGCTAAAATCGAGGCGAAAAGCTCAAAGACGTTTGAAAAGGTTATTGAAGCAGAGGGGCTATTTATTCAGCAAAACGTATCCTTTATACTGGTCACGGCTCAGTTGACAAAACCATTAATTGAAATGGTAAGTTTTCTTGGGCAAAGGAAAGATTCAATCACCCTTTTTCTTATCAAAGGGAAAAAGGAAACAGCCTCAGACAATGAACGTTCTCTGATCACGGTTGCCAATGCCCGCGGAATTCGAGTCGTCATGGTTAATGAAGGCGAGCAAAGGTCAGCCTTTTCGGAGGTGAGCTTACGAGTATGAAAAGGGATATTCCTACGTTTCTTTTATACGTGTTCAGTTTTTTCTTATTATGGGAATGGCTTCGTCCGGTCAATCAATTAACCGATACTAGTAATATGGGCATCTTTATTATTTTTTTAATTATTTCTTTTACTGCATCTTTTCTAAATCTCAAGGTAATTTGGAAATCGACCCTGATGCTCATTTTTATCCTATTTTCTATCCATCATCTGCACTATGAGGAAGGACTTTTTAACATCAGCTGGTTGTCATCCTTCACGATGGATTGTATGGATAATATCCGCTACCTTATTGGCAGACAGTGGTACAACCTATCAAATGAATTCCGAACCCTTTTGTTTTTTATCCTGCTAGGGTTAATGGTTTACTTAATTCACTACTGGCTTTTAAGAAAACAGCGGATCTTTATCTTTTTCTTTATGACATTGGTCTATATAACGGTACTAGATACGTTTACACCCTATAGTGCGAAAATAGCTATTATTCGAACGGTTGTGGCGGGGTTTGCGGTTATGGGGATGCTGACCTTTTACCGAATCATCCAAAAAGAGAAGGTTCATTATGACGCAGGTGAGATTCGAAAGTGGATGATTCCCCTATCCGTGATGATTCTTTTCAGTGTTTTGGTTGGAATAGCTGCACCCAAAGCGGCGCCAATCTGGCCGGATCCCGTTCCGTATCTGACGGCTAGCAACGACAAGGCAGGTACATCCAGCCATGAAGCAGGTCCGCACCGAATCGGGTATAGTACCGATGATACAGCCTTAGGTGGTCCATTTGTTGGGGATGACCAGGCTGTATTTGCCTATGAAGGCAATGGGGAAAACTATTGGAAAATGGAAACGAAAGATATGTATACGGGGAAGGGCTGGATTGCGTCTGGATCAACATTTCAATCTTTTAAAAAAGGCGATCTTGTCCCTATTTATTCGATTCCGGCAGAAGTGGAAAAAATAAAAGAAACAGCCCGTGTGATTTTGAACGGCAGTTATAAATTTAATTATGTCATGTATCCAGTAGGGGTTACTAAGGTATTATCTATACAGCCTTCTAACCAAAATACAAATGAGTTTTTAATCGATGGAAACAATGAGAAAATTAGCTTTGTTACTAGCAATCAGCAGCCTGTGGTACCCCAATCTTTTACCGTTGAATTTGATATTCCAAAATATAAAGCTTCTGAGTTATTGAAGACAACTGCGTTTCCTGCAGAGATGAACAGGGCTTTTTATGAAAAATATACGATGGTGCCAAATGATTTGCCGCCGCGGGTAAAAGAATTGGCAGAAGTAATTACAAAGGGAAAGACAAACTGGTATGACAAGGCAAAGGCAGTTGAAGAGTATTTTGGTAATACCGGATATATCTATGATCAGAAAAATGTTGCAGTTCCGGGTGAGAAGGATGATTATGTCGATCAATTCTTGTTCGAAACCAAAAGAGGTTACTGTGATAACTTTTCAACTTCTATGGCGGTCATACTGAGAACAATCGGTATTCCTACACGCTGGGTAAAGGGCTACACCGGCGGTGAGTTTCAGGCATACGGTGATGAGGACTCTTCCAAGCAGTTTTATGAAGTTACCAATAATAATGCCCATTCATGGGTAGAGGCCTTCTTTCCCAATTTAGGCTGGGTGCCATTTGAGCCGACGGTAGGCTTTTCCAATGAAGTTAATATCAATTATGATGTGGAAGGGGATTCGGTCGTAAGTAACCAGCCAATTACACCCTCATCCGGAAAAAAAACGCAGAAGGAAGAAAAAAATCCTACAATGGCAAAGAAGGATTCTAACCAATCCGATTGGAAGGGAAAATTCAAGACTAAGGTAAAATTGCATTGGGGAAGGATTCTTTTTATTACTCTTCTATTAGCTGGAATAGCGGTCCTTCTTTACCGCTTACGTGGACGATGGGCTCCATATGGGATCTTGTTCTTTTATAAATACAAGAAAAAGGATGAAAACTTTGGCTCTGCGTATCTGATATTATTAAATCAGCTAGAGCGTTATGGTTTAAAGCGAAAAGGAAATCAAACTCTTCAAAGTTATGCACGTTATATTGATACGTTTTTTTCAACAAGAGAAATGACCCGTTTAACCGTACGCTATGAACAATATCTTTATCATCAAAGTCTGCCAAAAGGAACTTGGAAAGAAACGCGTGAATTGTGGGAAAATTTAATTAAAAAGACAATCGCTTGACCGGAAAAACGCCTTATTGTTACAATAAGTTTTAATTCAATGTCTAGCTCCAGGCGCCATCGGCTCGAGGTCACAAGCCAATCCGTCATGAAGGTAAAAACCAACCTTCCTGCCGGCTCGTCTTGTGCTTGTCGGCGATAGACAGGCGCCTTGCGCTTTTCTAATAAGGTTGAATACCTTCATATATCCTCGAAAATAGGGTTCGAGAGTATCTACCGGGCCGCCGTAAATGGCCTGACTATGAAGGCGGAATTTTTTTAGTGATACTTTTGCGAGATAACTAGAATTCTGCCTTCCTGTTTATGTTGGGAAGGGAATTCTAGTTTTTTTTATTTTTCCGCTTAATTGTATAAGCTAGTATTATTATTTAGAAATTGAGGGGTGACTGTTTTGACGGAAAAGCAAGATTTAATTGTTGTGTTAGACTTTGGAAGCCAATATAATCAACTGATTACCCGCCGCATTCGTGAGTTCGGTGTGTACAGTGAGCTTCATCCACATACGATAACTGCAGAAGAAATTCGAAAAATGAATCCAAAGGGGATTATCTTTTCTGGTGGTCCAAACAGCGTTTATGATGAAAATTCATTCCGCTGTGATGAAGCCATTTTTGAAATGGGCTTGCCAATTCTAGGGATTTGTTATGGAATGCAGTTAATGACCGTACATTTTAACGGGAAAGTTGAAAAAGCGCAGCAGCGTGAGTACGGGAAGGCGACAGTGGTCGTTGAACAACCATCAACCTTATTTGCTGGACTGCCTAGTGAACAGACTGTTTGGATGAGTCATGGGGACCTTGTTGTTGAAACACCAGAAGGGTTCACCGTTAATGGAACAAGCCCATCTTGTCCAATTGCGGCGATGAGCGATGAACAGCGCAAACTTTATGCCGTTCAATTCCATCCGGAAGTTCTTCATTCTGTATATGGAAATGAATTGCTCAAGAATTATGTCTTTAAGGTTTGTGAATGCAATGCCACTTGGTCAATGGAAAACTTTATTGAGATGGAAATGGCCAAGATTCGCGAGACCGTTGGTGACAAAAAAGTCCTTTGTGCGTTGAGCGGCGGGGTAGATTCTTCTGTGGTAGCAGTGCTAATTCATAAAGCAATTGGTGATCAACTTACATGTATCTTTGTTGACCATGGACTGCTTCGGAAAAATGAAGCGGAGAGTGTCATGAAGACTTTTTCAGAAGGCTTCCATATGAATGTGATTAAAGTCGATGCAAAGGAACGATTCCTTTCAAAATTAGAGGGCGTTTCAGATCCGGAGAAAAAGCGAAAAATTATCGGCAATGAATTTATTTATGTGTTTGATGATGAAGCAACAAAGCTTGAAGGAATCGAGTTTTTAGCTCAAGGTACCCTTTACACGGATATCATTGAAAGTGGAACAGCAACAGCACAAACCATTAAATCGCATCACAATGTAGGCGGTCTTCCAGAGGACATGCAATTTAAATTAATCGAACCGCTCAATACATTGTTTAAGGATGAGGT
>Ga0209463_1000903_pt1 | contig 19864 bp, 13 predicted proteins | sample AgamicMgSfrz_FD_187169 | JGI IMG/M metagenome (GOLD analysis project Ga0209463, IMG submission 187169) | Agave microbial communities from Guanajuato, Mexico - Mg.Sf.rz (SPAdes) (version 2) | ecosystem: Host-associated > Plants > Phyllosphere > Phylloplane/Leaf | place: Guanajuato, Mexico... | reverse complement strand
CATTAATCTATAGGGTTCTATCCACTTACCAATTCTAGATGTTCTTTTTCGGCACAAAAACACCCCTTTAGATAAAATATCTAAAGGGGTGCAAATTTGTAAATTTATTTTAAAGCTATAACTATATGTTTATTTGGAATAAAGTTTAATCAAAAAAATTCAACAAACCCATATTATATGGTAAATAAGAGGACACCATTTTGAAAAAAGTTTAATCAAAATGGTATCTTTTGTTAGGAATTTCCATTTAAGTTTTATAAAAAAGTTTGATAATTTTTGTTATGCTTGCTCAATTAAAGCGTCTAATTGTTAAAGAACACTATTTTGATTACTATTTTTATGATTTGGTCGCCCTGGTATTTATGATAAAGTATATTTGTTGGATAAGTATTTGTTCAGTGAAAAACTTATTTTATATTTGATCTGGTTCAGCTTAAACATTTCTAAACACAAAAATTAAAAACCTTTCGTAGGTGACTTAATTTTATGACACCGGTTTAATACGATGTACATTAATGTAATAAATTCATGGTTTGCCACCCAAAAATGATTTTGATTATTTTTGTAAAGACATTCACCTAATTTGTCTATTACTCTCTTTCTGCTGCTACTTCGTCTAAACTTGCTTTTAAGCTGTTAATAATTGAGTCAAGTTTAGAGTCATACTGTGGTTCTAAATCTATGACCATGGTAAAATCTTTTATTGCCTCTTCAAGCATCCTTTTGTCTTGGAAGATATTTCCACGATAATAATAAGCCTTTGCATTATCTGGTTTTAATTCTATTACTTTTGTATAATCTCTAATTGCTTCTTCGGGCATTCCCTTATTTCCAAAGCAAATTCCGCGATTACTATAGGCAAATACATAATCCGGTTTCAACTCTATTGCTGTTGTATAATCTCTAATTGCTTCTTCGGGCATTCCCTTATTTCCAAAGCAAACTCCGCGATTATTATAAGCTTCTGCATTATCTGGTTTCAATTCTATTGCTGTTGTATAATCTCTAATTGCTTCTTCTAAATTTCCCTTATCTTGAAATGCAATTCCGCGATTATTATAGGCTAATGCATAATCCGGTTGTAATTCTATTGCTGTTGTATAATCTCTAATTGCCTCTTCAAGCATCCCTTTACCTTGGAAGATATTTCCGCGATTATTGTAGGATTTTGTATAATCTGGTTTCAACTCTATTGCTTTTGTAAAATCCGTTATTGCCTCTTCTAAATTTTCCTTATATTGAAACACAATTCCGCGATTATAATAAGCCTCTGCATTATCTGGTTTTAATTCTATTGCTTTTGTATAATCTCTCATTGCTTCTTCTAGGATTCCCTTATTTTTAAAGATATTTCCGCGATTATTATAAGGCTTTGAATAGTCTGGTTTTAATCCTATGGCCATGGAATAATCCCTTATTGCCTCTTCTAAATTTCCCTTATCTTGAAACGCAATTCCGCGATTATAATAAGCCATTGCGTAATCTGATTTCAATTCTATTGCTTTTGTATAATCTCTAATTGCCTCTTCAAGCATTCCCTTACTTTTAAAGATATTTCCGCGATTATTGTAGGATTTTGTATAATCTGGTTTCGATTCTATTGCTTTTGTATAATCTCTCATTGCTTCTTCAAGCATTCCCTTACTTTGAAAGATAATTCCACGATTATTATAGGCCAATGCATAATCCGGTTTCAATTCTATTGCTTTTGTGTAATCACTAATTGCTTCTTCTGGATTTTTCAAAGTATTAAAAACCATTCCACGATAAGCAAAAGTAATAGGATCGTTTGGATTTAGAATAATAGATTTTCCAAAGTCGTCCAAGGCTTCAAGTTGCTTGTTATTATTCCTATAAATATTACCACGCATAGCATATGCTCTTGATAAAACTAATGAATTCCTCTCATTTTCAATAATATCTGTCAGTACATTTATCTGCTCTTCAATCTCTTCAAGTTGATTGATTTGTTCAAATTTTATCTTCCAATCCTCTTGTTGATTGACCGTTTCGGTTAGCCTTTTATTTTCTACACTAATGCCCTCTATTTTCTGATTACTTTTTGATAAACTAAACAAAACAAGTCCTAAACTGGCAATTGTTAAAGCATTACTTATTGAAGCTGAGCTTACTTCAAGAGAAAAAAGGACATTAAACTCCATCATCTTTTCCCTTAAGAACCTATGAATAAATTTTAATTGTAGGATTTGAGGGATTGTTATCGAAAATAAAATTCCTAAAAATAACATTAGGCCATTTTTTTTAGAAAACATTTCATATAAGGTAAAAAACAATCCTGAAAAAGCGAACGAAATTAAAAATGAAACATTATTAAATGCTCCAACAAATGCAAATGGAATCAAAACAAAGAAGGATAAAGCTACATAGAGAATGAAAGAATTAGATGAGTCATCATTCTCCTTAAAAAATTTCTTATCACTCAAATTATTAAATCGTTTCAAAAGTATTAATCTCCTTATTTTCTAGACATGTAAAAAGTTCATATCATGTAATATATTAATTTGCCAAGTTTGAAAAGATCTTTCAATCTCAAGATTGTAAGATGGATTCATCTGGTACAAGTGTTATATCATTTACTGTATCTTATCACTCTATCCAAATATAAAAGAATATTATTATATTACTTAAATAGATAATATCAAAAAAACGATATAATATCCCTAATAATTTTACAATTCCTGTAGTTTTCTGGTAAATACAATAACTTTTCATTTTATCTAAAAGCAACATTCCATATTTAAAGAAACGGTACTGTTTTGTTTTTTAGTCCATCTGCTTCCTTTCATAAATATTCTAGGTTTATTTTTAACTCCTTATTTTTTTATACACACTATAATGCTCTCTTGAGTAATTGAATGTCTTTCTTATATAAAAAATTAAAGTTTTAAATATCATCTGGGCTCATGAACAGTCTGTAAGCCAGCAAAAAGCGCTAGCTAACAGACTGATAACACCGCTCCCCACCTACTCCACCCGCGAACCCGCTCTTGTAGGCAAGGAAGGAAATACAAGGAAGAAACAATAGCTGGGTTCCAGGCTGTTGTTGGTTTGGAATAAAGTTTGATTAAAATCATCCAACAAAACAACATTTTATGGTAAATAAAAATAATATGTTTTAAAAAAAGTTTCAGCAAAATATATTACTTTTAACAAACTTACTTTCAATTTTTATAAAAAAGTTTGAACAAAATTTCATGAGCTCTACTGTGACAAATTCACTTGATAATGTAAAACAATACAACTATATTTCAAATCAATAACTATTGTTTTTAATTAAACGTATTCCAGCCAAAAATAAAATCACGCTTAAAGCAAAAAAGAAAGTCATCCAAAAATGCCCATGACTATTCTCTTTTATGAAATTTAATGGTGCAATGAATGCTAATACCCACCAAGATATAAAATTAGGGGTTTCAATAAAAATTAACATAATCCATTTGAATGATTTAATTTCTATATTATCCCACCAATCAATAATAAAGCCATTATACATAAGACTATATATTGCGAAAAAAAATAAACTTGTAAAGCTTGCATCATTATTTAAAGGAAATATTTCACGATGTAAGTATCCCATTTGGTCAAAAATAAAACAAACGGAATATAAAGAACCTAAAATAGCAGGTAAAGGGATTACTATATACATTAAAATATTTCTATTAAAAACAAAACTAGTGCATTTTTCAATAATAAAAATCACCAATATTATACTTGTAATAATAAATAAGAAGTAATCAAGTTGATTAAATCTTTTTAAGTGGATATCTATAATCTGCGACTGTGAAAATATAGATATCCCAATACTAGCAGCCCCTGAAAGCATAGCAAATAAAATTATTATCATACCATTAATTTTGTATGAAAAATTTAGCTTCTCCATTGATTATATCTCCCCTGAATTTAGAATAAATTTTATTAATTTTTATTATACCTTAAAGGTTAAATTACACATTCTTAGAATTGTAATACCTATATTATAATTATAAATTCTGGATCTTTGATGAATCCATTAACTTAATAAATTGTGAATTACTATCTGATAATAAAAATGCAATATCAGATTCGTATCTATAAAACACATTAATCATATTAACTGCAATTGGAAGAGGAATTACTACTTCAGCGGTATATAGCCAATTGTAGATAATAAGCGGTTGCCCATTCAAACTAACTACAACATCGATAATTTGATTATAATTTCATTCCTTTCTAAAATTCATTAAAGTAATAGTGCAAAAATAAATAACCTAATATTATAATAATACACAAATTAAAAATGGTGTGAAAATACAATTCACACCACCTTCTTTAAACAAGTTGATTATCCCCCTACAAAATATAGGGCTGACTAATTTTTTGTTTTGATTCAAGAACTAATTACTCTTTAATTTTTTTATTAATTAACGATAATTTCAAACTTTATTAAGGAATTCCTCTATAATGAGAATATCAGATTCTTCTAATCCGTAAATTTTGTAAATCAATTTATTAATAACCTTTTCTTCTTTAGAAACATCTGTCCCTAATAAAACTTTCTCACCTATCTTTTCAACCATAAACACTACTTCTTTATATAATCGTTCATTTTTATTTAACATCATAATTGGATATTGCTTCATTATAGGTGATTGGAATCTGTATTTTTTAGAATTTAAATGTACTGGATTTATTTTACGATGACAAAAGAACATAAGGTCACTATTTAAGATACCTAACAAGAATTTATAATCTTCCAGATTATATTCTTCCTTTAATTCAATTTGATATACTGTTCCATTGAAAAAGCTTCCTGTTTCATCTAAATAAAATCTACACTCAGAAGCTAAATCCGGCGTTAAAATTTTTGTTTTCGAAAAAAATTCATGTGATCTTTCTACCCATATGTCATACCATACCTTAGTCTTTCTTTTTTGAATATAACTTCTATTCTCTAAAATTTCCTTGTTGTTAATTAAATAAGATGCTGCATTAGGAAAATCATCAAGATCAATCCTTATAGTACTATCATTATTTTCGACATATGGATATAGCACATAAGTATCAGTTTCTACTTTGTTACCAGTCCAACATTTCCCCCATCTTACTATATTTTGTCCTCTAATTAATGGAAAACACAATTCTTCCTCAATAGCATTTTCTTTAATAAATTCCTCTGTCATTTTCTCACAAAATACTGAGTCTGCGGTAGTTTGTATACCTACTAAAATATTTGCCACTATATCATTTAGCTGACATACCCGCTCACCTTGTTTAATTTTTTCGAATACCCGTTCTGACTTTGTATCAACAAATCGCCAGCTATCGTTCAATTCAATAAACCCTTTTCTTTTTATGAATTGTTTACCTTCATCCAGCTCTATACTTTTCCAAACCGGATATTTATTTTTCTTTATCTCTTCTTTTTGTAGAAAATAGACTGCTGATAAGACTGCCGCTTTAAAGGGAAAGATTTTAGCTAAATCTATTACTTGTACCATATTTGTCTGACTCATGACATATTCTCTAATAAATCTCCCGTAAGAAGAGGTCATAAATTTATCCGAGCATAATACACATATTTCACCATTTTTTTTTGCTAATTTAATTGCCTTTTCTATAAACAATGTATATAAATCAAACTTATCTTCAGCACAACTATATACCTTTTTTAAATTTATTCTAGTTGAGTCTGTTAAAGAGTGGTATCTCAAATACGGAGGGTTAGTAGCTACGATATCATATTGATTGTCATTCAAAATAGGACTTTTACTTAATAAACTATCTAGTTTATAAATAGAAAAGGATTTTGTTGGGTCAACTTTTTGAAAATGGCGGGCTACAATCATTAATATCCTAACCTTACTTATTAATACTGGGGTACCCTGTATATCGACTCCAGTAATTAATTCTCCAGAGTAAATTTTTTGGAATACAACCTCCGACTTCACAAAAGGTTCTTCCAACAACATTTTTAAATAAACTGTCAGGAAGTTTCCCGAACCACACGCTGGATCTATAAGACTTAATCCCTTATCTAAACTTAAATTCATTTCATTAAATATCAATTCTACTAAATCTACTCTAGTATAATGTTCACCTAATTGTTTTCTCTTTTTTTCTTCGGAGCACATTAAATATACTGTACCTAAAATGTCTTGAGTTGTTTCCACTGGTGGATTTTTTTTCAGCCAATCTATAATCTTTATAACTGAAGGATCTAAACCATCCAATTCACTAAAAATGTCTTGACTCAGGACACGCATAGACTCTTTTTTAATCTCCGTCACCTGAATAGTACTTATTTGTTCATTCAAACCCTTGATATTAATATATTTATTACAATAAAACATACCATATAATAAAGAAAAATTATGGATTTGATTACCTTTTAATCCTTTTAAAAATTCAACCGCTGATTCAATATAAATTGATACTGATTCATTTTGCATATATTAATTCCCACAGACTTTTAATATTTTATCCTCTACATCTTCGACTAATTTAGAAAAATTTGTTCCATTACACATAAATAATTTCTTCTCTGTATATACTCCATTACTTTCCCATTCAATTATATCTTCAGTATCCCCTTTATAGCCATCGTTAAAATATGTAATTGCTATAAATGCATCGAAAATATCAGCATACCTTTGACTAATCTTCTTATGTATATCTTTTTTTACACCACTAAATTCTGAAGCATTTCTCTTAGCCTCAACAGCAATAATATATTCATTATTATTACTACTATTTTTCACTAATAATAAAACATCAATATCTCTTGAACTAGCCACCGGTTGAGTATTTCTTAATAAATCAAACTGTACATCCGGAAAAACTTCCAAAATTTCGAATCCTTTTCCTTCTGTATCAATATTTCGAATCACTTCTAACACAAAGTCCTGATGCCAAAACATACGTATATAAGATAACAAATGATTAGTTGGTGCATATATTTTTTCAAACTTATTATATTCTTGGATTCTCTCAGGGTCATTTTTATCTCTCTCATTAAAAATAACCCCTAAAGTAGGGTCAATCCATAATCCCTTATCCGGGAAATTATTCTGGATTACTCTATGATAACACGTCAAATATTTATCAATTTTTTTTCCCTCTTTTTTCTCAGAAATTGCATCATATTCTTTCTGATTCAAATATCCTTTATCCAGTAACCTTTTCAATAATTCTATATTTAACACTTCCAAATCCGGATTACTTGCTTTCGTTATTTTAAGAAAATTTTTCATAAGTTCATTTTCGACTAAATGACGATGAGAAATCCGGTAACCTGTAGAAAACTTTCGACTTAATAGCCACTGCCATTTTAAATTATTTTTCCACTTTATCTTTTCAACCCAAGGAGAATTTTTCACGTTCTGAAGTATATAATTAAGCATGTCATAATTAAAGGTCTTCACTGTTACCTGTAAGCCGTTATTTATTTTCATATAACCAACAATAGCGAGACCAAATGATAAAGTTTTTAATTTAAATATTGCCAAGTTACTGCATCTAATGTTATGAAAAAGTAAATTTTCAGTGTAATAATCATCAGCATAGTCTATTTCGTTTATGAAATCAGCTTCTTTACCATACTCTTCAACTTTACCATCCACTATTGACAGTAGACTAACATGAAACCTTTCCTCATCGATTGAATTATCATCAATAAAGAATTTAAAAATAATTTCTTCTGCTTCATAGTAATTAAAACTAACTATTTCATCCACTTCATCTGTTTCATCTACTTTATCTGTTTCATCTACCTGATTACTAATATTCCATTTTTCTTCTACCAATCTTTTAATTTCTGTTTCAAAATTAAGTAATCCCTCTTGATTAGGTTTATTTTCTATACTTATAACTATAATATTATCTACTGAATATTTATATTTAAATCCTACATCATCTAAAATGCCTTTAACCTCTAAATCCTCTAAATCAATATCATCAGGATAAGAAAATTCGATGAAAAACCACGACTTTAAATCGCCCATAAAATTATTCTCCTTTTTTTCTATCAATTAATAATAATGAACTATTCATAATAAAGTCTTCCATAATATTACCTTTAAGTATTTCTGTATTTGCTCTACTATAAGCTAATATATTATAAAGTTCATTAAGTTCTAACGATACTGTTTTCACATCTGGGTAAGCTCTAAATAAAGAACGAACTGAAGCTGTTTCTGCACTTTGTAAGTAAATAAAAATAGCATCAAATTCTCTATCATTAATCTTTGAACTAATACGATCTTTAACATCTAGACATTTTTGAAATTTATCAGCTAAACTTTTTGGAGTAGCGGCAGTCGATATATATATATAACCTATTTTTTCTCTGTTTTCTACACATAACAAAGCAGATGTTTCCTCAATATCATAATCTTTCAAACGAACAAGATTATAATTTGAATCCACATAAATTTTTTCAAGTGCTGATTTTATTAAACCTGGTTTTTTATTATGGTGGGCATCCCGCCATTGCGCACTAACTTCCTCCAAAATTCTCTCTTTATCTGTTTTAATAGTAGGATCGCTCTTCAAAACTAAATAATTTTCTATTTCTTTACTTTTTTCCTCACGGATATCCCCAAGGGATTTTTTTCTCATCCTTAACTCATCCATTATCTTGATCATATTAGAAATTGCATCACGATAACTAATTGCTTGAGTAGATCTTCCTCCAATATAATCTAAAAAGTATTTTTTCATTTCTTGAGGATAATCCTCTCCAATGTCATACTTATAGGCTACCTTATAACGAGTTGAGAGGTGCATAAATAACTCCATAAACTCCTCGTTATTTGTAGGATTAAATTCCAACAACTCAGTAATCTGAGGCTTTAAACGTGTCCATAAGGCTTGTTCATTTTTAGAAACCGCACTCTCTAAATTCCCCTCATATTGTTCTGTAACTGAAGTAATTAACGCTACGGACGGTTGATTAAATTGAATTGCCTTACCAATAAACTCCTTGTAACTTACAAAAAATTTATTCCTAGCATTTACCGTTAAAGAAGAGAAGGCATGCTCAAATTCATCTAATAAGATTAAAAGAAAACCACTTCTACTTTTGTGATTAAGAAACATTTCAATAATCTTTATGTAATCATTATCATTGAGTTCCTTAATCTTTAATCTTTGAATTTCTGTTCGTCCATGTGATGCTCCTATAATTCTCAATGCTGCACTACTCTTATCATTCTGCTCATATAAAGCATAAAAAAGGATAGCCAGATTAGAAGTAATGTCAAACTCCTCGCAAATTTTACTAATAATTACATCCCTGTTATCATTCTTTTCAATCTGTATATTTTTGGTGAAATCGGTAAATGCACTTGAAAAATCAGTATAGTAGTTTTGAAACACCTTAGCGACGATCATTCTGACCAAACTATATTTTACAATATTTGTCTCTTGGACTTGGAATTTGATAGTATAAAATTCTCCCTGCTTTTTCAAACGAGATTCTATCCAATTTAAAAAGTGAGTTTTACCTCCCCCTATCTTTCCAGTCAATACAACATGTGAAAAACCAAAGCCTTCATAGCAATCAGAAAATTTCTGTGCAATTACATCTTTCACATTTTGTTGATTTATTATAAATGTTGGTCTTTCTGGGGGTTCAGTATTTCTCATTCCACTTAATTCTCTTCGTATAACATCCGCACTTAAATCTCCTTCATTTTCAAATAGCTTTTCGAAATCATACATAATAATCCTCCATTCTATTTAATCTAAAAAAGTTTATTTTTAATTTTTATGTAATAGAAATCTTTATCTTCTAATGTAATATATCCCTTTTCAGCAAACTCCTTATTAACAATTGAAAAAGAAGTATATGTCGCATAAATTGGATCTGTATAAAGCATAGTCATAAATCTGTTAAACTCTGCTTTCGTGTAACCACTTATGCACATCGCAGATTCTAAATTCTTAATGATTACATTTTTAGCGTAACCTTCCGCCTCTTCAATGTATTTCTTTTGCAGATTCCTAAGAAATCCTATATATACTTCATGTGCTTTAAACGGATTTACTTCTTCAGAGTTTTGGCATAAGCGTACTAATCTTTTAATAGCATATAATTTTTCAGAAACTGTTCTTTTATTTTCTACATCAAGGCTACAATTTAACAAAAGTAACTTATATAAATTTTGATTTGATAATTCTAACGTAGGATCAATATCACATATTAACTTACAAATATAGAATAGCTCATTAATTTTATATACATTATGAACCAACAGCCTCCGCAAATCCGCTCTCAAGTCCACGTATAATTGTGATTCCCAAGAAAGAGTCATTAGGTCATTTCCTTCAATAATACCTATTTTTTTTAAGTCTTTAATCAAAATTTCTGTTCTTGAACTTCTCTTTCCAAATATATCACTTACAATTTCTCTCATAGTATCTTTAGATAAAGGTTGAATGGCATCAACGATACTAATTAGCTTACTCAAGCTCGCTAAATCAGGAGGAAATTCATACAGAGAATAAATTTTCATCAACATTCCCTCTCACTATTTTTTATCGATAAATATAGTTTATCGATTACTTTCACTTTTTTCAAATGAATTATAATAAAATTTATATTTCTCACTGTATTTGTACATCAATTCATCTCAAATTAATGATTAATAATTATATTAATACATTAAAATAAAGGGCTAATTTCATTTCTCTACAAACCTTATTCTGATGTAACCTTTCAATTCTTATTCCCTATTTTATATAGCAGTTCCCCCCTTAAAATGCTAAAAAAACATATTAACACTCAAATAACTGAACTAACATTTACTACAATAACTTATTTAATAAAATATTCACATTATTACGGAACCCCCTACTGCTATGTTTCGCCTTTATTATTACAACAGCACGATTCTTAATGCTCCGTAACGACCCACTTTTCCATATCCCACCATCCTTAATAAGATTCACAAGTAAACGATTGTAAATAAAATGCCAATCGTGAATGACAGGTGATGACAAAATAAGCATAGATAATGAACGATTTTCTCTCTCAATTTCTATAATATTAAATCGCTTTCCATTCACCATATATACTTCGGCAATCACATAACGTCGTTTCGTAATACCGTCACTTAATTTCGTGAATTTTCGTTCCCCCATTCCATCTGGTAATACATCAATAATCACTCTGATTTCTCGTACTTGTGGATGTTGTTCCATTACTTTTAATACATTAATAAAATCTTGTATTTCACCTTGTATTTGAATTTCTTGTAACATTTGCTGCTCTAATCCTCGTGCCAACTGTTCCCCACCAACGTCAGCTGTGGAGCGAATAGAATCATTATTAATGTAGTATTTCTTCGTATTTTCATCTTCTTTAGTTCGTTGCTTAGTAGAATTATCCTTAACACGATCAATTTTAGGTACTGTTTTATATTCATGCTTTAATTGATTCATTTGGACCAGATCAAAATCTTCAGTAGCCCCATCTACCTGTTCATCTAGTGTAAACTCTTCCTGATTACCTTTCTGATTCTGTTTATGATAAGTAATTTTCTTTGCTTCATTAGATTTTTCTCTATTTTGTATTTCCGGATGTGAAATTGAAATATTGTCATATGGAATATATTTATTCTTCACGTTAACAATTTGGAGTACAGTCCAGCTATTATTATTCTCCTTAACCCTAGCTGTGACGGTAATTGGCTTAGTAAACGCCCATTCCAATTTTAAAACTCTTTCTTGGATCCAGGTAAAGGATATATTTTCAAATGCTCGTCGTAAGTCTGGATTCGTTAGAAGCCAAGCTAATTGATAAACAAAAGGTGCTTTTGTATACTTTTTTTCATATTGTGAGGAAAAATTAAGGTGCATTTTATTAGTTTCGTATACTTCTGTGAAAAACTGAGGAAATGAATTAGATTCAAATAAGCGATATAATAAGAATCCATTGGGTGCTAAAATACTACGAATCACTTCAATAACTGGCAATATAATATTCTTCCCTTTGAAAGAAAATATAAAACTACGAGAAGTTGCAGAATCCTTACTTCCTTTAATAGCCCACGGTTTTTCATAATATTTTACTCCATTAGGATAGATGGTTATATCAACTTCAAATATGTCTTTGGGAGATTGACTAGTCGTAATAATTCCATCCGTATAATAGTTCTGGATTGCCAAGCAGGGTAATGTACCCCAATCCATTAATATACTTTCTGTACAATCATTTGTACGAAAATATGATTTAAACATTACTTTATTATCTTGCCGAAAGGGATCACCAATCCAAATTAATTGTACTTTTTCGTCTTCTGCAAAAGGCCATTTAATTTTAACCTGTTGTTGGCTCATAATTATTCACTTCCTGTTTATTTTGTAAATATTCTTCCAAATACGGTTTTATATTATGAAAATGATGTGACTTCACAGCACCAAGGCGCTGTATTTTCCATAGTAATACAGGTTGTTCCTCTTGCAACATATGATCGATAATCTTACAACAACGACGAATTTGAAATTGCTCCGTTGATTCAAAAATCTCCTCAAGATATTTTGTAGTTTGTGGCAGTTTCCCAAGATGTTTTTCCAAATTTGATAGTATACCCAAACGTTTACCGATGAGAGAAGTCGTAATACGAACAGGCTTATCCAGGGCTATTAACTCTTTATAAAGTTCCTTCATTTTAAACAAGTATTCTTGATCACGAATTTTCCACTCTACAGTACTCGTTGGATTTCTCCTTATTTGTATTGCTGGCAATTGCTCAAAAAGCCACCGTTTATCTTGACGATATAAGTACATATATTCATTCGGAAGATGTTTGCGAATCTGCGTTCTTGAGTAACTAGGATGATTCCGAATGCCTTGTAATAATCGCTCTCGATATAATTTCAATTTCGAAAGAGAATCATTCATAACGACGTTTGGCATGTTCGTATCTGAGTCCAAATACTTTTTAATCGTTTTTGGATTTACACCAAGCATTCTAGCCATTTTTCTTAAGCTATATCTTTTTTCACCATTTATCTCTTTTAATTTTTCCTTCCAAACGCCACCGAATGCCTTGATACGCCCGATACGATATAAGTCGTCTACTAATTTATCGGATCCTTTTCTAACATAAATAAAACCACAAGAGCAATTAAAAGTTCCAATAGGCACTTTAGATTTAAAATCCCTTGTAACAATGACCTCTTGAATTACATGCTGCTTATAATGGCTAGCGGCTTTATTTAAACAAGGCCATGGCCCTTCCCCAAAAGGACCACTGTCTTCACTAACGCCCTCGAAAAATTGCTCAATATCTCGATCTAAAAAATAGAGCAATAATAGATGTCGAAATGGATGTACATGTCTTTTCACATTTCTCGTTAATACTTTTAACCAGTTATATTCATCATCTACATTTAATGTTGATTTGTATTTTTCTAGAAAACCAATAGGGAACTTACTCAAAAACGCTTTACGCAAATCAAGTTGTCTTATACGGTTTGCTGTTGTAATCAACCCCCTTTCACGAAGAAGCATTCTATATTTCGCGACAATGCTCTCCCTCGAAAATTTTGTTATATCCATTTTCAAGAGCTTGTACGCCATCTTTGCTAGACTAACTTGAATATCAAAATAGGGTTGTTCTACACTTTGCAAAACTGATAAATCCATCCTTTTTACATCAAAACGAATATACGCAATCCTACTTTGCGTTCTATGATCAACTGGATATTTCTTTAGCGATGAGAAATGATGAGGGCAAATATCGATTCCTTGTAATTGATGTTCTCTATGAATATATGGTTCACCAAAGTGATCCATATCATTTTTTACACATTGAAGACAATAATGCAGTCCGTCTTTTCTACAAATACTTCCCGCTACCATTCCCAGCCGTGCGTATAATCCTTTTCTATCTCCTTGAACATCCTGCATAATTTGTTGTTGTTTCCCCTGTGATAAAAAAGGGGCATAAAAAGGATAAATCGTATACTTTGATAATAGACTTTCTACTGAATAATGTATGCCCATTTGTTTAGTAAGTTCATTGAAATGACTACCAATTTCTACACTCGGTATCACAGTACGACTTTGAAACACTTCTTCCAAAGTATCTTTGCAATCAAGATTACCACTATAAAAGTGATAACGTGCAATGGCTGAATACAACAATTCATCCGGATATGGGTTGGTAAAAAAAGATAACATGTATTACCCTCCTTTAAAGGGGCGAAGAATATCCTTCAATCATCCAAGAATAATTATCATGTAAATATTGTATTTCCTCTAATAAAACTTCCAGATCTTCTTTGGATAACTGTGATAACGTGTTCTCATTTCCATGCATTATTTTATTTCTCAGTTTTTTATACTTATTAATATGTTTAGGTAATTCATCTGATGTACACGCTTTATAAACCTCATTTAAATCCATTGTTTTTGTGTCTTTAGTTAAATAGCGTAACAACCCTTCAAATGCAATAAATAAATGCATAAAACTACCTAAAAGATTATTGTTTTTATAAGTTAAATAACTTAGATACATTGATTGTTGCCAGAATAATATTTCGTCCCGACATCCACCTATATAAAGCTCTACATATAGTTTTCCATTAAAAGCTAAATTAGCAATATCATCCGGTTCACCTTTTATTAAATATATAAATGTAGCCTCTTTTTTAAATGGCTCTACAATAATAGATTCTATAGAGAATTCAGCCAAATTTGTATCCGTATGAATCCCAATATCATAACTATATTCCTCTTCTTCTATAAAACCATATGTTCCACATTCAACTTTATCTACTAGACTAAAATTTTCAAAATCAATATCCGGGTAATCTAATAGCCTAAATTCTTGATAATAGATACGCGTCTCATAACCATGAATATCAACATCCAAATACAATGGTAAATTTCCGTAAATATAAATGTCCATTTCTGTTAAAATATCCTTAAATTTCTCTTCCAATTTTATTTCATCTCCTATAATAACGACTTTATATATCCATCTTTTTTTAATAAATCATACGGATGCTGTTTCTTTTCTAATGCTTTCAATCTAATTTTTAATAGTGGTAATAGTTTTTCTGTTTTTTCTTTATACCTTTCCAATTTTTCATTTTTAGTTTGATTTAAGTTCATCGCTTGTTGTAGTACTTCTAGCTTCAAATTATTATACTCGGTATCAATTGGATGACTCTGAACAACCTTCGTAACTAGCTTTCGCATACCTAATGCACCCAAAGTATCAAATATTCCTAGAGCTGCCACTTCAACACTTAAACTATCTATCATATCTTTCCTCTTGTATTGCAACGTGTTTTGGCATTCTTTCATCGCTGCTTTGATTTTACCCTCGTACTCGGTGTTTTGCTTATGATCAATCATTAACTCGTCAAGATTAATCATAATATCCTCGTACTTATACATTGCCTTCAAATCCTTTTTACGAATGGCATTAAGCATCGGCTGAATGATTTTCATATCCTCTTTAGCTGTTTTCTTCAATACTCGAGAAGTAATTGTTTCATCTTCATTTGATTCATCAAACAGCGCTCGCTCCTGTGCTAGAATAAACAAATTTACAGCTACCGAAGTAATTCCTTGGCATTCTTCATAAAACGTCTTTTTAATTTCGCCAGTAAGCTCTGAACGAGTTCTTAAACATTGTAATTCCCATAATGTTTCTAAAAAGAACTCCCACTCCTCACTTTCCTCAGCCATACGATCCCAAATAATTGCACCATCACTTGCCGCACGACGAGCTTGACGGAAGTTTCCTTTAAATAATTGCTGGGCCTTCGAGGTGCCAATTAACACTGTAGGGATGCCGACTGTATTTGATAATGTAACAAAAAAGTTCAACATCTCTTCTTGGTCATTTTTTGAATGCAGTAAGTGCTGAATTTCATCAATAACTAACACGCCGATACCGTACATACTGGCTAAAGAAGTCATATGTAACAGCATCGTTGATGTAACGCGATTTAAATAACCATACTTCTCTAAGTAGCGAGTACCGAGTAAATCATCAATCTCCTTGAAAAATCCTTTACACATTGTAGATAAGCTGACATCATATGGACAATCGATTTTAAGCCAAACAATTTGTGTACGATTAAACGGTTGTCCTTTGTAAGCTTCGTGTTTAATAACTTGCGGATACATAAGTAGTAAGCGTTCAATTGCTGTTGTTTTCCCAATACCTGAAATGCCAATAATCGATAAACTATCTGCTGTGGAGCGAATATAATTTAATCGCTCATCAATATATTTATGTGCTTCCTCTTCATCTTCTCTTAGCTGGTGTAAAACCCGAATACGCTCTAAAAATGTTTTATCTAAAGGGTTACGTGCTAAATATCCTCGGCGAATTAAAGTCGATAGGCGACGCTCTACTTCAAAATGGATAGGCAAAGGTTGAATGAAGTTTTTCACACGCTTCAACACATGATAGCGAATGTTCGTTTCACTTTGTTTATCTTGCTCTGTAATACGTGGCGTTACCATAAATCTTTCTAACACATCATCCTCATCAAAGATTGGCGGGAGCGCTTCGATAAAGGGATTATTGTCATACTCAGATAAAACCTGCTCTTTGTAATTGGCCTCTTCAAAATCACCTTTAAGGACAAGATTATTCGTCTTTTCCAAACTTCTCATCTCGCTTTTTCTTTAATTTTTCCATTAGGCGAGAGCTAGACCTTTTAGATAGCTCACTTTGTACCTTTTCTTTTGTAGAAAAATCAATTACTTCTGCTTTCTCACTAACAGCCGCTGGTGACAAATCAAACTTTTCTTGCTGTCTATTTAACTGCTTTTCCGTATTTTTATTTTCTCTAATAGAGGCAATTTTTTCTCTTTTGCTAGTAGATGCGTTTAAAGATTGATGTTTCTTGTGCGTTGCTTTTTTAATGATTTCATCCATCTTTGCATCTGTATTAATCGTTAGTTGTATTTGATTGGAATGTTCGATCTCTTCCAATTCACTTCGTAATTGTTGTTGGAACAAAATTTCTTCTAAGAGGTCGTTGCGATATTGTTGACTTGGCTCAAGTAAAATACAAGACTCAAAATCCATCCCCTTATCATGCGGAATATAAATTTTCTCTACGTTACGTGGATCATAAACTATTTCGATACTCTTATTTCTTAGTTTCAGGTACCATTGCTCTTCGACAGCTTGTTTTGAACCATATAATAGATTTTTAAATTTAATACCAGCTCTAGAAATGATAGCTTTTCCACGTGGCAAAACATTTAACCTTAGAATATTTCTATCAACAGTTCTTAGTCTTCCTTTACGATTTTGAATCCCCCAGTTCCATAATTTGATTGGAGTTGGTACTAAGCCATCTGTAATCATTTCTTTTTCCATTGGGTATTTATCAATGATTTTATGATTATGATGAAGCACCAGCGTAATAATTATTGCTGTAAATTCTTTAAGACTTAAAGTCGCATCTAAGCGATAATCTCGGTCTCCTCGCTCACGATATTCCTTTTGAATTGCCCCAGGAGTCTTTTGTTTTACCTTACCATTCAATGTACGAAATTTACGTTCTACAATTCCCTTTAAATCCCCTCGATAAGCGGTTGTATTTTCAATTTTGATATTTAAATTATTAATTAGATTTTCAACAGAGTATCCTTCAAACTCACCTCGATCAGCAATAATGATTTCGGGTAAATGATATGTAGGCCATTGCTCCTCAAATATTTCAATCCCATACTGTTTACAAAAATGCACTTTATCTGCGACCATATTATCTAAAGCCATCATCGCTCCAATCCATGATGGACCTTCTAACCCAACATATAATCCTGTAACGATACGAGAATACACATCGATTACAGCGTAAATAACTGGTCTACCAATTACTTTATTTACATCCAAGGAACTAACTAAATAAATGTCTGCGATCGTTGCATCAATTTGGAAACGCGTTCCTGGTCCATTTGTTTCGGATTTCGAATCACTTAAAATTGGTCTATGTTTAGACTCAAATTCCTTGGCACTCTTACGGAATTGAATATCTTTTTTCGGATCCTCTAGTTTTTTAAACCAATAGTAAAACTGATTATATGAAGGTATTCGACTAGCATCCCAAATATGGTATTTCATTTCACTATTCTCTTTATAGCGGTCTGAATAGAAATCACGCAAAATAAAATGATATACATCTGTTAGTGAATAATTATTTGTTTTGCGATAGTACTTGTTAATGGCGTGTTCAAATTGCACCTTAACTTCATCAGTAATATTGATGCCCGTTTGATAATTCCCACTAATATTTACTCTTCGAGGGCGTCCTATTTTGGTATTTGTTAAAGATTTACTTCTTCCCTTACCACCAGAATTTGCGTAATCAGGTAACATCGCATTTTTGTTCATACCACGCTGCCAATAACGACTGAGAAGCTTTTTTACCTTCGTTTTACCAAGTCCACTGTCTTTAACAATCTCCTGAATCTTATTTTCACGACCTTGTTTATTAAGTAGTTCACTCATATTATGAAGAATATATTTTTCAACTATATACCAATCTTCTTCACGTTTTCGTATTTGTACTTCTGTCAATTCTTTATCTGGAATAGCTTTTGCATAAGGATCCATAACCATTAGAAGCTCACCTTGTTTAATGTCCGTCTGTAAAACACTATATAGTTCTTTTTGAGGCATAGCACTCGTCGTATCAATATTAACGATATACACATACGATTCCTCAATATCGATTACACGTATCCTCTTAGAATCCGTTACATATTGAAGCACTTGATTAATATAAATCATCCGTATTTCACCTTCTTCAACTTGCTTTCATCAATCGACTTAATATCAATAGCCTCCTCTAAATTTATTGGTTTAAGCATATCTATCACAATAATTTTCTGAGCAAGCAAATGATAAAAAAGGGTCACACCACTTCCAAAAGGCAGATGTGTATCTGAATCAAATTCACTTGTAATAATACGGACACTACGTGAATCATTTAGTAATCTGTGCATCAAAGATAAAGATAAATCCTCGATAAGCTGCGAACTCATTTTTTGAAATACATCGTAATCTCGAATATTGTAATAGTCATGAATGTAGCTAATATTCCGGGCCATTACTTTATGAATCTCTTCCTCTGTAACAATGCCCCAATCAATGTCTCGTCTCTGCCAATACTCACGCTCAATCTCAAACTTTTCCAGTACACGCTCCTTCAATAGTTCATCCTTCATTTTGACTGTACGAGCCACCTCAAACACACCTTATCCTTTATCTACTGTTAATAAAAAATCCGTTGTCATCACAATTGGTTCACCAGTTTTAGGATCAGTAGAATGCTTAATACCTAACTCATCTGCAATGACAATTGTTTCTTCCAACGGTAGTAAAGGAAATTGCTCACGAATATCGAAAACAAAATCCGAATGTTCAGTCAAATAAAAGTAGTTTCGTTCTAAATCCGATAAAAATTCATGTTGCCTACTCGTTTTTATTCCTTTTAAACGAGTTGAACGACCTAGAGAGGATACATCTTGAATTTTCAGCCATGGTTTATAATTTATACCGATACCTGAACCACGACCTTCTTTTATCCACTTTTCAATTTCAGATGTTCTTTTTCTTTTAGACATAAAAACACCCCTTTAGATAATCATATCTAAAGGGGTGAAGCATCGCAACTTTTTTTAAAACGTCGCGACTTTATTCAAAACATCGCATCTTTTTTATAAACATCGCGACTTTATTTCAAATCCACACTATATTTATTAACCTACCAATCTCCTACTCAACAGTAACAGATTTAGCTAAGTTACGTGGCTTATCAACGTCACACTCGCGGTGAAGTGCTGCGTAGTATGAGATAAGTTGTAATGGAATAACTG
>Ga0209463_1000901_pt1 | contig 19886 bp, 19 predicted proteins | sample AgamicMgSfrz_FD_187169 | JGI IMG/M metagenome (GOLD analysis project Ga0209463, IMG submission 187169) | Agave microbial communities from Guanajuato, Mexico - Mg.Sf.rz (SPAdes) (version 2) | ecosystem: Host-associated > Plants > Phyllosphere > Phylloplane/Leaf | place: Guanajuato, Mexico... | reverse complement strand
CAGCTTCGAGCCTTTCGGCGCCACCAGGCGGGCATTTGCCGCATAGAGTTTGTCCGAGAAGGCGATCTCCTGCTGACGTTTCTCCGTAATAGAGAGCGACGAAATAATGAAGTCGATTTTCTTCGCCTTCAGGGACGGAATCAGCGCGTCAAAATCGCTTTCTACATAGCTACAGTTCGCTTCGATGCGTTTACAGATCTCATTCGCCAGATCGATATCAAAGCCCACCAGCTCTCCCTGCGCGTTTTTCGACTCAAACGGCGGATAGGTGGGATCGTTGCCGATGCGTAGCGTTTTCGGTACGGCAGCGCCAGCGACGCCTGCGAAAGCCAGCAGCAAAGAGAGAGCCAGAACTCGCTTTTTCATGGGTTATCCTCAAGTGAAGAGCTTATAGTTATGTGATATGTGACGGGTTTGCATTCAGGAAACTGCACTTTTCATGCCAGTTTACGCAGCGGCGGCAGGCGCCTTAACCGCAGCGAAAAACGGGCACAGGCGCTTCGTTTGTGAAGAAAATATAGCAGGGATGATACAGGGAAAAAGCGACATTGTTACGTTTTGGTGCATGAGCTGCACGAAAAGTGATCCAGGCTGGATTAATGCACCAAAACAGAACTTTTTATGTGATGTTATGCACCTTGCCAGCGCGTAAAGAGATCTTCCGGCAGTTCAATATCAAACTGATCGAGTATCCGATTCAGCGTTTGATCTACCACATCCATCAGCGACTGCGGGCGATGATAAAACGCCGGTACCGGCGGCATAATAACCGCGCCCAGTTCGGCTGCGCTGGTCATCAGCCGCAAATGCCCCAGATGCAGCGGCGTTTCACGCACGCACAGTATCAGACGGCGACGCTCTTTCAGCACCACATCGGCGGCGCGCGTTAGCAGGCCATCACTGTAGCTGTGAACGATGCCGGACAGGGTTTTCATTGAACAGGGCAAAATCGCCATCCCGGCGGTTTTAAACGAGCCGGAGGAGATGCTGGCGGCAATATCCCGCACGTCATGCACCACATCAGCAAAGCTTTGCACTTCGCGCAGGGTAAAGTCCGTTTCCAGCGCCAGCGTCTGGCGCGCGGCGTTACTCATTACCAGGTGCGTTTCGATCTCCGGGAGCGGCTGTAACAGCTGTAACATGCGAATGCCGTAAATTACCCCGCTGGCGCCGGAGATGCCGACGATCACTCTTTTCATGGTCATGCCTTCCTTATTCGTGGGGCGTTAAGTTTGGACGTCCGCCCGCAAGATTACAACCAACCCGCACGGGCCGCCCCGTTAGTTTGCCTCGCTACGTCCGCTCTTCAGCACGGCGATGGCGACGGAAAGCGACGCGAGCAGCCTGTTATTTTTTAAACGGCAGAGACAATCGCGCAATAAAGGCAAGCCTTTTTACTGTGAATAATAATGATGCGTAGCCGCATAAGACAGGAATCATTGAAAAGTTGGCAAAGAAGCAGAACTGAGAAACAGCCAGAAAACGGGCCGGATAACCGGCCCGCAGACGAGGATCAACCTTCGTTGTGCATTTCGAGGCTTTCCACCTCGTTCTGTCGTGCCAGCGCTTTGGCATCGTCATTGCGCAGCGACTGCAAATACTCCAGATATTCCAGATCGACATCTTTCGTGACGTAGACGCCGTTAAATACCGAGCATTCAAACTGGGCAATATCCGGGTTCTCTTCGCGTACCGCCTCAATCAGATCGTCGAGATCCTGAAAGATTAATGCATCTGCTTTAATCAACTGGCGAATCTCTTCTACTTCACGTCCGTGCGCAATCAGTTCGGTCGCGCTCGGCATATCGATGCCGTAGACGTTAGGGAAGCGAATTTCCGGCGCGGCCGAAGCCAGATAGACCTTTTTCGCGCCCGCTTCACGCGCCATTTCGATAATCTGCTCGGACGTGGTGCCGCGCACGATGGAATCATCCACCAGCAGCACATTCTTATCGCGAAACTCGGCACGGTTCGCATTCAGCTTACGGCGTACTGCGCTACGGCGCAGCTGCTGGCCCGGCATGATAAAGGTGCGGCCAACGTAGCGGTTTTTCACAAAGCCCTGACGATAAGGTTTATCCAGGATACGGGCGATTTCCAGCGCGATATCAGTGGACGTTTCAGGAATCGGGATTACTACGTCGATATTCAGGTCTTCCCATTCGCGCGCGATTTTCTCGCCCAGCCTGGTGCCCATGCGCACACGGGCGCTATAGACCGAAATCTTATCGAGGAAAGAGTCCGGGCGCGCGAAATAGACATATTCAAACAGGCACGGGTTATTACGCGGATTTTCAGCGCACTGGCGGGTATAAAGCTGACCATTGACGGTGATGTAGACCGCTTCGCCCGGCGCGACATCGCGCAGGAACTCAAAGCCCAGCGTATCCAGCGCCACGCTTTCCGAGGCCACCATATATTCGGTGCGGCCTTCAGCCAGCTCGCGCTTACCCATCACCAGCGGACGGATACCGTTCGGATCGCGGAAGGCAACCATGCCGTGGCCGATAATCATCGCGACGCAGGCGTAAGCGCCGCGTACCTGCTGATGCATCGCGCCGACGGCGGAGAAAATGTCGTCCGCTTCCAGCGGATGATGCGGGCAGCGATCCAGCTCCTGAGCAAAAATATTCAACAGGATTTCTGAATCGGAAGTGGTGTTGACATGACGACGGCCACTCTCAAACAGCTGCTTACGCAGTTCGTGCGCGTTAGTCAGATTACCGTTGTGGGCCAGGGTAATGCCGTAAGGGGAGTTGACGTAGAAAGGCTGCGCTTCAGAGGCGCTGGAGCTACCGGCGGTAGGATAACGCACGTGGCCGATGCCCATATTGCCCTGCAAACGTTGCATATGGCGGGCTTCGAACACATCGTTGACCAGACCGTTCGCCTTGCGCAGGCGGAAACAGTTCAGCGCATCGATGGTACAAATGCCTGCGGCATCCTGCCCACGGTGCTGAAGCACCGTTAACGCGTCATAAATCGACTGGTTGACCGGCATAAAACCGGTGATACCGACAATACCGCACATGTTGTCATATCCTCATTGGCCGCACACCCGGCGCGATTACCGGGGTAAAAAACTCGACGTGCTTTGCAGATAGTCAAAAAACCATCTGATGATGTAACTGAACTCAGGAATCAGCTGAGACTGCTGCCAGTCCGGGCTTTTGGAAAAGCCGGTAAAGGTATCGAGGAAAAACAGCATCGCTGAAACGATTAGCACGCCGCGCAACGCCCCGAAGCAGACACCCAGTACCCTGTCGGTTCCTGACAAACCGGTTTTTTCGACCAGCGAGCCAATCACATAGTTCACTATCGCACCGACAATCAGGGTCGCGATAAAGAGAACGGCGATGGCAATGCCGTTGCGCACCAGCCGATCGTCAAATCCGGTGAACCAGACAGCAAGGAAGGGATAGTAATGACTGGCAACAAAGAATGCGCATCCCCAGGTGATAAGAGATAAAGCTTCCCGAACAAACCCACGGATCAGGCTGACCAGAGCAGAAAAACTAACAATCCCAATGATGACGTAATCTATCCAGACCATGAACTCTTCCAGCGACAGTGCCCCTGCATCCAGTTCGGGGCGCATTTTAACAGAAAAAGAAAACGTTTGCGTAGCGTTTTCTCCGTCCTGTAACAATAAAAAATACGCTTAAAAAAGCGCAGCGCGCGACGGCCGTTGCGGCTAAGCGGGCGGCCTGAACCTCAGGTCTGCGCCAGCCGCAACAAGAACGTCTTAACGCACGCTGTAAGGTTTAACCACGCCGCTCAGGCCGGAAATGCCTTTTAATTCACCGACCGCCGCCTGCATTTTGGCTTTCGAAGCGTCCGGGCCGACGTAAATACGGGTGATCTGTCCCTGCACCGGCGTTGACGGCACGGTGTAAGCGCGATAGCCGGAAAGTCGCAGCTGCGCCACAATCTCATTCACTTTGGCCGCGTTTTTCAGCGCGCCCAGCTGAACCACATAGGCCTGCCCTGACGGCGCCGTTTGCCCGGTGGGTTTCGGCTGCTCTACCGGCTTCGGCTGTTCCACCGGTTTGGGCTGTTCCACCGGCTTAGGTTTCGGCTTCGGCTGCTCCACCGGTTTCGGTTTCGGCTGCTCCGCTTTTGGCTTCGGTTGCTGCGGCTGCGACTGCACAACCGGCGGCGGCACCACGACCGACGGCGCGCTGTTATGCTGCGGAACCGCAGCGCCGTTATCCGCCGACTGCGGCGGCCGGTTTTGCCCGCCCTCAATCGCCGCGCTCGCGCCTTCCGGCGGCTGTGAAGGCAGCGACTGCGTTACCGGCGGCACCATATCGCTGTCCTGCTGATCGTCCGGCTTCGGCACCAGCGGAATCGCCGCGAATTCCTCTTTATAATGCTTTTTTTTCCCGTCCAGCAGGCCCGGCAGTACGATGACGCCAACCGCCACCAGAATTACCGTGCCGACTAAACGGTTCTGAAACTTACTTGCCACTGCCCTTCTCCGTTTCCATCGCTTCCATGACCTGCGCTACGGTGTGGAATGATCCACAAACCAGCACAATATCCTGCTCAGCGGCCTGCTGCATCGCGGCCCGCCAGGCTTCGGTAACAGAACTAAAAGCCAGCGCCCGATCCGTCGCCAGCGCCGCCATTAGCTCGTCGGCACTGGCGCCGCGCGGCCCCTCCAGCGGCGCCAAATACCACTGATCTACCTGCGGCGCCAGGCAGGCCAGGGTTCCGGCAATATCTTTATCGTGCAGCATACCAACCACCGCACGCACTTTGCCCTGTTTCGGCAGCTGCGCCAGGCGTCCGGCCAGATAGCCTGCGGCATGAGGATTATGCGCTACGTCCAGAATCACCTGCGGCTGCTGCGCTACGGTCTGAAAACGGCCCGGCAACACCGCTTTATCAAGATGCTGACGAATAAGGGCTTCGCTGACGTTAAGGCCGGAGGCGCTGAGCGCGGCCAGCGCCGTCGCTGCGTTAGGAAGCGGCACCTGCGGCAGCGGCAGATCCGTCAGCGTGATGCGTGCATCGCTGAAACGCCATCCGCTTTCCTGCTGCTGCCAGTGCCAGTCGCGTCCCAGCTGCAACAGCTGCGCGCCTTTTTCCTGCGCCACCTGCGCGATACTCTGCGGCATATCGGGTTCACCGACCACCGCCGGTTTCGCCACCCGGAACACGCCCGCTTTTTCACGGCCGATGCTTTCCCGATCCGGCCCCAGCCAGTCGGTATGGTCCAGCGCGATACTGGTGATAACCGCTACGTCCGCATCGACAATATTGGTAGCATCCAGCCGTCCGCCCAGCCCCACTTCCAGAATCACCACGTCCAGCGCCGCCTGTTTAAACAGCTGCAGCGCCGACAGCGTACTGAATTCAAAATAGGTCAACGAGGTATCGCCGCGTCCCGCTTCAATCGCAGCAAAGCTGGCGGTATGCGCCGCTTCCGGCAGCTCATCGCCCTGAACGCGCACGCGTTCGGTATAGCGCAACAGATGCGGGGAGCTGTAGACGCCGACCCGATAACCAGCGGCCATCAGCAGCGTTTCCAGCGTGCGGCAGGTGGTGCCTTTGCCGTTAGTTCCGGCAACGGTGAAAACAAAGGGGGCGGGTTTTAACAGATCGAGCGTGCGGGCGACACGTTCAACGCGCGTCAGGCCCAAATCGATGGCCTGCGAATGCAGACGTTCAAGATAATAAAGCCACGCGGCCAGAGGCGACGTGGCTTGAGGAAGGTGAAGATTTTCCATGGATCCCGTTCACAAAGTTACGGTTCATTGGTGAAAGGCGCCGTGAGCGACGCCTTTCCATCATCTGTCAGGCCTCTTGGCTTTCCGCTTTCGGTTCATCCGGCAGCTCATTGCTGTCCGGCAGCGGCGCAGGCAGATTCTGCATTTTTGCCAGCAGGCTCGCCAGTTTAAAGCGCATTTCCGGGCGACGAACAATCATATCGATCGCGCCCTTTTCAATCAGGAATTCGCTGCGCTGGAAGCCCGGCGGCAGTTTTTCACGTACCGTCTGCTCAATGACGCGCGGGCCGGCGAAGCCAATCAGCGCTTTCGGCTCCGCGACGTTCAGGTCGCCCAGCATGGCGAAACTGGCGGAAACGCCGCCCATGGTCGGGTCGGTCAGCACGGAGATATACGGCAGACCGCGCTCGCGCATTTTTGCCAGCGCGGCGCTGGTTTTCGCCATCTGCATCAGCGACATCAGCGCTTCCTGCATACGGGCGCCGCCGCTGGCGGAGAAACAGATCAGCGGGCAGTTGTCTTCCAGCGCCTGCTCAACGGCACGCACAAAGCGCGCGCCGACCACGGAACCCATTGAACCGCCCATAAAGGCGAATTCAAAAGCGGCGGTCACAACCGGTATGCCGTGCAATGTGCCTTTCATCACGATCAGCGCATCTTTTTCATCGGTCTCTTTCTGCGCCGCAGCCAGACGATCCTTATACTTTTTGGAATCGCGGAACTTCAGAACGTCTTTCGGTTCCAGTTCGCTGCCCAGCTCAACCAGCGTGCCTTGATCTAACAGGCTGTGCAGGCGCTCGCGCGCGTGCATACGCATGTGATGGTCGCATTTCGGACAAACTTCCAGATTGCGCTCCAGCTCGGCACGGTAAAGCACCTGCCCGCAGCTGTCGCATTTTGTCCAGACCCCTTCAGGAATGTTTGCTCTGCGCGACGGGGTAATTGTGCTCTTATTGAGAATTCGTTCAATCCAGCTCATTGATGACCTTTCTGTTTGAACCTGGTGAGACCAGTTTTTCTTGTTGCTGCTGAAGCCGTCTTCAGCAACCCATAAATGTCGCTCATTAAACCATAACCATTACGCGCTGTGGATAAAAATCTGGTCTTACCGGTGCGCGCCGTTGGCCTATGGCTGTTTTTGCTGGCGCGCCGTGCGGCGATGACGCCACACTTCCACTACGCCCGGCAATATCGATACCACGATAATCGCCACAATCAGCAGCTTCAGGTTGTCCTGCACCATTGGCAGGGCGCCGAAAAAATAGCCCGCATAGGAGAACAGCAGCACCCACAGCAGCGCGCCGGCGACGTTAAACAGCGCGAAATGGCGATAGGACATATGTCCCATGCCCGCGACGAACGGCGCAAAGGTGCGGACGATCGGCACGAAGCGCGCCAGAATAATGGTTTTTCCGCCGTGACGCTCGTAAAAAGCGTGGGTTTTATCCAGATAGCTGCGACGGAAAATACGCGAATTCGGATTGCTGAACAACCTTTCGCCAAACAGCCGTCCTATCGTGTAGTTAACCGCATCGCCCAGGACCGCGGCGATCACCAGCAACGTCACCATCATATGCACGTTGAGATCGTTATCCGGTAGCGCCGCCAGCGCACCGGCAACGAACAGCAGCGAATCGCCCGGCAGAAAGGGCGTTACCACCAGCCCGGTTTCACAGAACAGAATCAGAAACAGAATGGCATACACCCAAATGCCATACTGCGCCACCAGCTCGGCCATATGAACATCGATATGCAGGATAAAATCGACAACAAAACGGATTAGATCCATAACTTTTCCTTAGTGAGCGGCAGCGCCTGAAAGTTAATCTTCGAGAAACAACGGCCCCATCGGAGGCCGGGGCAAAGCAAAGTGTTCCGGATAATCAACGGCGACCAGATACAGTCCTTCCGCCTTTGCCGTCGCCGCGGCCAGCGTGCGATCTTTGGCCGCCAGCAACTCCGCCATCCAGCCTTCGGGCTGATTGCCGCAGCCGATCTCCAGCAGGCTGCCGACAATATTGCGCACCATATGATGCACAAAGGCGTTGGCCTTAATATCCACTACTACATACGCGCCGTGGCGGCTGACATTCAAATGCATCACGTTACGCCACGGCGTACGCGACTGGCACTGTACCGCGCGAAACGAGGTAAAGTCGTTTTCGCCCAGCAGGCATTGCCCGGCGCGCTGCATCTTTTCAACGTCCAGCGGCTGATGAAAATGGGTGACGCCGCCGTGCAAAATCGCCGGACGCAGCCGGTGATTATAAATCACGTAGCGATAACGTCGCGCCGTGGCGCTAAAACGCGCATGAAACTCTTCCGGCACCGCCTTGACCCAGCGCACGGCAATATCGTCCGGCAGGTTGGCATTAACGCCCAGCGTCCAGGCGGCATCCTTACGCACCGAGGTGGTTTCAAAATGCACCACCTGACCGGTGCCATGAACGCCTGCATCGGTGCGTCCGGCGCAAAATACCGTCACGTCATGGTTAGCCACCTGCGACAGCGCCTGCTCCAGCCGCGCCTGCACGCTGCGGACTTCCTGCTGCCGCTGCCAGCCATAATAGCGGCTGCCATCATATTCAATCCCCAACGCCAGTTTCTGTACGTTCGGGTTAACCACCTGCGTCATCAGTACAGATACTCCTGTACCAGCCGCTCGGCGGTTTTCAGCGCCATCAGCGCGCCGCCAAAACGCACGTTATCGGCCACCGACCAGAACTGCAGCAGCTCCGGGATGCCGTAATCGTTGCGCAGACAGCCGACGTTCAGGTTGGCGTTGTCAGACGCATCGGTTACCTGGGTCGGATAGTCGTTCTCTTCTGACAACAGGATATCGTCGCAGCGCGACAGCTCATCGCGCGCCTCTTCCGCCGAGAGCGGGCGCAGGCTTTCCAGATGCACAATCTGCGCATTGCCGTAAAACACCGGGGCCTGCACGCTGCTGACCGCAATCGGCAGCCCTTCGTCCTGAAGCACTTTACGCACCTGATCGACCAGGCGGCGTTCACTGGCGACGCTGCCCTCACTATCCGGCAGCTGCGGCAGCATGTTAAATGCCAGCTGGCGGCCAAAGTGATGATCTTCGGCAGGCAGCCCGTTCAGCAGGCGCGCGCTTTCGCCCGCCAGCGAATCCACCGCCGCCTTACCGTGCGCCGAGACCGACAGCAGATTAGTCACCTGCAGACGACCGATACCTGCCTGATCGATCAGCGGCTTAATGGCGCTCAGCAACTGGCTGGTCAGACTGTCCGCCACGCTGATAATGTTGCGGTTGCGGTAGTCAGCCAGCACCTGCGGATTCACATCCGGCACCACCAGCGGCACATCCGGCTCCAGCGCAAACAGATCGCTGCTGTCGATCACCAGACAACCGGCGCTGGCCGCTTCATCGGCGTAACGCGCCGAGGCCTCGCGACCGGCGACGAAAAAGGCCAGCTGCGCCTGCGCCCAGTCGAATTCACTGGCATCCTGCACGCGCAGCGACTGACCGGCAAAACGTACGCTTTCGCCGGCGCTGCGCTCGCTGGCCAGCAAATACATTTCACCAACCGGGAACTGGCGTTCGGCCAGCAACTCCAGTAAAGCGTTCCCTACTGCGCCTGTCGCGCCTAAAAGCGCAATATTCCAGCCGTCAGACATGTTGGTTTACTCCAGACAATGACATAAAAACAGAAGGCGGTGATATTCACCGCCCGTTGATTCAGATTATTCCCCGCCGAAAGCCGCCGGAAAAATCATCAGGGTTATGCTGGCTGATGGACCGCGTTAAAGCCCAACTTTTGCAGCAGCGCCGCCGCATCAGCGTCATCGCACGCGACCCGCAGCGATGACCATTCGCGGCGCTCCAGATACTGCTTGCGCAGGCGGTCAAATTCGCCGGGCTGACCTGCGACTTTTCGTAGCGGCGCATCATCGCGGCGCACATCATACACCAGATGAGCCAGACGTTTTAGCGTTGGCTGATCGAGCGGCCCGTGCAGACTAATGCGGCCAAATTCCGGCGCGGGTAGCAGCGTCTCCAGCGCAACCTGCTGCGGCTGGCCGAGAAAGCGCGTCCAGGCTTCAAAGACCTGCGTCGTACCGCGCGCCTTGCCTTCCAGCGTATAGCCCGCAATGTGCGCGGTGCCGATATCCACGCGCGCCAGCAGTTCTACGTTCAGATCCGGCTCCGGCTCCCAGACATCCAGCACGACGCTCAGATCCTGGCGCTGTTGCAACACGCGCAGCAGCGCCTGATTATCCACCACCGGTCCGCGGCAGGCATTAATCAGAATCGTGCCCGGCTTCAGCGCCTGCAACAGCGCTTCATCAGCCAGATGCAGCGTTTGATACAGCCCGTCTTTACAGAGCGGCGTATGAAAGGTTAGCACGTCCGCTTCCGCCGCCAGCTTGTCCAGCGGCTGAAAATCTTCCTTATCGCCGCGATCGGCGCGCGGCGGATCGCACAGCAGCGTTTTAATGCCGAGCGCCTCCAGCCGTTTTTGCAGGCGACCGCCGACATTGCCGACGCCGACAATCCCCACGGTGCGATCGGTCAGCTGAAAGCCGTCACGCTCCGCCAGCATCAGCAGCGCGGAGAAAACATATTCAACCACGGCGATGGCGTTACAGCCCGGCGCGGCGGAAAAGCCGATACCGGCGCGCGCCAGAAAATCCTCATCAACGTGATCGGTGCCGGCAGTGGCGGTACCGACAAACTTTATTGGCTTGTCGCTTAACAGCGCCTCATTCACTTTGGTGACCGAGCGCACCATCAGCGCATCAGCATCCGCCAGTTCCGCGGTCGGAACCGGGCGTCCGGGCACCGCGACCACCTCGCCGGTGCGGCTAAACAGTTCGCGGGCGTAAGGCATATTTTCATCAACCAGAATTTTCACTACGGCTTTCCTGCATCAGCTGAAAAATTGTCGGCTATGTTGCCATATTCAGGGGCGGAATTCATGCCGGGAGGTGCCACGCCCGATAGCGCTCCGGCGTGCAGCCGCTGCTGTTGCAGTAGCACAATCACTGCGTAAGCCGAACTGCCGAGCAATTTTTTGCACAGGCTGTAGAAACGAATTTAACAGATGAACATATTAGTGCTTATCCGAAACTCCGGTCGCACTTACGATTAAATTTCCAGCTACTGACTTTCGTTAAAAAAATTATTCCACTGACTTATTATCAGGCCCGCTCATTGCTGAGGAATCCCCAGCAATGAGCGGGTAAAAAAGACAGGCATAGAGTTTTGTGATCTACTGATTTGTGCAACCAATTCAATGAGATCACCTCTATGCCTGCTTATCAAGTATGTCAGAATTTCTTCCGCGATGCGTTAGCACCGTTTCACAACTACCGACAAAAAGCTTTGCTGGATGCCACCATCGCACTCATCAATGGCGCATCTCTGACGCTGACCAGCATCGGACGTTATTTATCCGGCACGGCTCAGGTCAAAAACAAAATAAAACGCGTTGATCGTTTGCTCGGTAATGAATCTCTCCATCACGATATCCCCCTGATTTTCAGCAATATTATTTCCATGCTGACGGGCAGGCTATCACTGTGCGTCATCGCCGTTGACTGGAGTGGCTATCCATCGCAATGCGCGCGCTTTTCGCGGGTACTTATCCTGAAAAAGCTGCAATGCCTGAGAGATTTTTTTCAACACGGCTTCCGCCTCCACACCGATGACATCATGTTTGATTTAACAGTACTCCATTTCCGGCATTTTTTATTAGCTCTTAATCCATTTTTATTGTGCAATTATTTCCATTTTCATATACAAGCATGCCTCCCGAATCGGACGAGACCCTACATTCTTCCAATTCACATTGTGGATCGCTTTTACCTGATTTTATCCATGGGCTACCAGAATCGCCTCCCTTTTGTTTACAGAAATTGGTTACTATATTTCCGGCATCCAAGTATTTATTAAAAGAACTTATACAACCCTGGCCCGAGTTTTTTCCATATCCACACCCCGGCTTAGCATGATCCAGCACATAAATCTTTTTTGATGAAGACGGCCTGTCGTCAGTCTCCTCATTGCCTACAGAGTTAATAAGGTAAGCTCTTCCTGAACCAATTTCCTTTCCATCTTTGGGGCCGCAGATAAATAGTCCCTTGGTTGGATCACCCTTACGGGAAACAACAATAAGACGACCTATATTATTAACAGAATCGTCTTTGCAGACATCATCTGCTGCCTTCCATACATCGACGGTTTTTGTTCCTTCAACTTCAATAAATGCTGGCTTAACAGAGCTTGCAGAAACGCTGGAAGGTACAAACGAGCTTAACCCGGATACGGGATTTCCGGCCGTAAAGTCTACAGAACCTGCTGCCAGTGATGCTGACTGACTGGATGATTTTACAGAAACACCATCGGTATTTAAGGCAGCTTCTGCGTCTCCATTTTTTAAAGACAGCCCTTCATCAGCGCTTAGTTTGGCTGTCAGCTCACCATTATCAAAGCTCAGCATATCAGCACTAAAACTGGACTTACTGTTATCATTTTCTGCCACAACAGCATTACTTTGCATATCCAGGTCGGTATTCATCTGGTTCCATTCCGGATGACCATCAAACTTATCCCGGCGAAGAAAGGTTTCAGCGCTGACGATATCCTTAGAGAACACATAACTGAGCGTGGCAAGATGCCCGGGATTTATAGCTGTCTCAAAAAACCAGCCTTCCTGATTACCCGTTATTTTTCCTGACTGCTCTGAATAACCTGCCTCACTCCCGGCCAGGGCAGCAATCTTACGCATATTAGCAACCTTAATAATATCGCCGCCCTGAGTGGTTATTAACAGTTGTAGAGAGTTATTATCCTCTCCACCTTCATTATTTTCACTGATGGTTATTTTATATGTCTGTCCGTAACTGTTTTTTTGTGAAAACCCTTTGTTAAGGTACTTTCCCTTTATGAGCGTGTCAAAATCCACTTCAGTTTCACCAGCGTTTATCAATGTGGTGAGATTATCCCGCGCATACCACTGAACAGCCTTCGTCAGCTGCGTCAAATTTTCTGCAGCACTGCGGTTCAGGTTATTATCAGCATTAAGTTTTATCCAGGTAGCGCCTGTTGTTAAGACAGCGATCATTACAATAAGGGCAATCATTGTCTCCAGTATCGTAAACCCTGATTCTTTTATTGTTTTTTTTGGCATTTTTCCTCCAAAACAGCAACATATTAACCAAATTCAGGAGGAATCTTTATGTCATCAGGAAAGCAAAGGGAAGTCTTTTGTTGCCTGCACGGCAGAGCTGTGAAGAGGCGCCAGATGGCGTCTGGCGGCGCATTCCTCAATTCGCTATCGTGACATCGCCAAATAACCACACTATTAGTAAGGTAATTGGTCATGAGCAAAATTAATTTTACGTGTCCGGGCTGCGGACATGACCTTGTTGTACGCAGCAGTGTCTAAATCCAGGGCACAGATGACCTTGAGGGCACCATCTGCACCAACTGTAACAGGACTATTCACAAAGACGATATTATCCGCCAGGTCAGAGACCATGCTGAAAAGCTGATTCGGGAGTCCTTCGGGAAACGCTTTAAATAATTGCTCCAGTTTCGCTTCAATTTTGCTGGCATCGGCAGTAACGGATGCCAGCTTTTTGTTAATTGTCATTGCAATATCCCATTACCCGACTCACCACAACGAAAAGAACGCTGCCTACGCCGTTCGATGTACAGACATGAAAAAGGCCCGCCGAAGCGCTGAGGAATCCCCAGTAATGAGCGGGTAAAAAAAGACAGGCATAGAGTTTTGTGATCAACTGGTTTGTGCAACCAATTCAATGAGATCACCTCTATGCCTGTTCGCCAGGTATGTCAGAGTTTTTTCCGCGATGCCTTAGCACCCAAAAAGCTTTGCTGGATGCCACCATCGCACTCATCAATGACGCATCTCTGACGCTGACCAGCATTGGACGTTATTTACCCGGCACGGCTCAGGTCAAAAACAAAATAAAACGCGTTGATCGCTTACTCGGTAATGAATCTCTCCATCACGATATCCACCTGATTTTCAACAATATTATTTCCATGCTGACGGGCAGGCTATCACTGTGCGCCATCGCCGTTGACTGGAGTGGCTATCCATCGCAGGAATATCATGTTCTCCGTGCCAGCCTGTTGTGCGATGGACGTTCGATACCCTTACTGAGCTGGATAGTTCCTTCGGAAAAACAGCAAAATGCAAAGGTACAACAGCCCTTCCTTAATACCCTTTCCGAAGCGGTAAACCCAAAAGCAAGGGTGATCATCGTCACGGATGCAGGCTTTCAGAATGCCTGGTTCAGGCACATAAAATCACCCGGCTGGAATTTTATCGGACGCATCAGGGGAAATATCCAGATGCGGCTTGAGGCCAAAGGCGAATACTGGTTCAGGCGTCAGGCATTGCAGGCCAGCAGTAAACCGGAATATCCGGGGCCAGGAACGCTTGCCCGCTCAGAATATGCGCGGTGCGATGGTCACTTTTATCTGCATAAAAAAGAGCCGAAAGGCCGGAAAAATAAACGCGCCCGTTGTGGTATAGCCAGACCATCACAGATAAAAGATGCGAGCTCGGCGGCAAAGGAACCGTGGTTAATATTCAGCAGTACAAATGACTTTAAGCTGCGAGAAATCATGAGGTTATACAGCCGCCGCATGCAGACAGAGCAGAACTTCCGGGATGAAAAAAGCGAGCGCTTTGGGTTCGGTCTGCGTGCAAGTTACAGCCGCCCGGCAGGGAGAGTACTGGTGCTGAGCCTGCTGGCGACGCTGAGCACAATAGTGCTGTGGCTTATTGGCTATCATGCTGAAAATAAAAGGTTACATCTGAGATACCAGGCCAACAGCATTAAAACGCGGCGGGTAATCTCGTATCTGACGTTAGCGGAGAATGTCTTACGACACTCCCCGCTAATTTTAAAACGAACGATACTGAGTACCGTTCTTAATCACCTCGCCAGAACCTACCAGAATATGGTCCTGGTTTATTAGCGCTGATTTGTGGAGATCCCTCAGTGCCCAGGCGGGCTTTTTATATTTGTGTTCCCGGCAGGCGAGCTGCGGCATATCGCTACAGACCTCAACGGCAATCTGTAGGCTGGTAATTAATTTTTCCCGATTTTAACTGGCTCTTTTAAAACAGAAACGCGTACACTTCCCGCTTTCTCTGTAACATTAACGAAACCCCCATGAGCTTTTTATTTCCGCTGTTTGCCGTGCTGATTTGGTCGGTTAACGCCATTGTCAGCAAACTTTCCGCAGGCGCTATCGATCCGGCTGCGATCTCCTTTTACCGCTGGCTGCTGGCGCTGCTAACGCTGACGCCGTTTGTGCTGCCCGCCGTCTGGCGCAACCGACGTGAGGTCCTGAAGGTCTGGTGGAAATTGCTGGTGCTGGGGCTGTTGGGCATGGTGCTGTATCAGTGTCTGACCTATTATGCGGCGCACAGCGTCACCGCCTTGTTTATGGGCATTCTGAACGCGCTGATTCCACTCCTGACGGTACTACTGAGCGTTTTTATCCTGCGCGTCGCGCCGACGCTGGGCATTTTGCTCGGCACGCTGCTCTCGTTTAGCGGACTGCTGTGGCTGGTAAGCCAGGGCCATCCGGCTCAGCTATTGACGCACGGTCTGGGGAAAGGGGAACTGATGATGTTTGCCGCGTCAACGTCCTATGCGCTGTACGGCGTCCTGACCAAACGCTGGGCGATTAGCCTGCCGGGCTGGCAAAGCCTCTATATGCAGATTTTCTTTGGCGTGCTGCTGCTGACGCCGAACTTTCTTCATGCGCCCGATGTCGCGCTTAATGCGCATAATCTGCCGCTGGTGCTGTTCGCGGGCATTCCCGCCTCCATTATCGCGCCGTTCCTGTGGATTCAGGGCGTGCTGCGAATGGGCGCCAGCACCACCAGCATTTTTATGAATCTGGTGCCGATATTTACCGCCATTATCGCCGTACTGTTCCTGCATGAAACGCTGCAAAGCTATCACTATATCGGCGGCGGTATTACGTTGCTCGGCGTGATCCTGGCCCAGCGCCTGCGTGTTCCGCTGGGTGGTTCACGACGAACAGCCAAAGAACCTGCCGCCTGAAAAATGATTTATTACCGGCATCAGAGTGATGCCACCCTGAATATGATTTTTACCTGCATCAGGGCGAGATAGTTCGAATACAGATTTTTTGTTCGCGTTAAGGGCGATATCGCCTGAAACACGGCTTTTTTAATCGCCTCAGGAAGAATGCTGGCGAGTATCGACCCTGACCGCCGCATGGATGAATTTATCCGGCCTGAATGCGGCCGCGCCCCTACATTTTCCTCGCCAGGGTTGCTATCATAGCGGCCTTCTCTGGTTTGCCGGCGCGCCCCGGATATTGACCCGCCGTTTTAAGGATTCCACCATGCAGCCTCTTACTGGCCCCGGCGCGCCCCAGGGCGATCGCACAACTGTACCCGGTCAGCCACCTCGCGGCGGCACACTTGGCGAACAACCGCTCTCTCCCACGCAGCGCACCACGCTGGAACGGCTGATCGTACGTATTATGTCGCTCAGCACTTTAAAAGCGCCTGAACTGTGGGCCGGACTGCGGCGTGAAGTGGGAGTGAGGAATGATGCGGAGTTACAGTCGCGCCATTTTCCCGCCGCCGAAAGCTTTCTTAACGGCAGGTTGACGCAGGTACAAAATAATCACGCCACCCGCCAACTGCTACAGCAGCTAACCGACCTGCTGCCACAGGGCAATAATCGCCAGGCGGTGAGCGATTTTATTCGTCAGCAGTTTGGCCATACGGTTCTCAGCTCGCTGTCGCCGGATCAGCTGCGTCAGGTGCTGACGATGTTGCAGAACGGTCAGATGACCATTCCGCAGCCGCAGCTGACGCGCAACAGCGATCGCACTCTGCTGCCGGCGGAACATCAGACGCTCAATCAGCAGGTGGTTAAGCTGGCGGCGGCGACCGGTGAGCAATCCTCAGCGGTCTGGTCATCGGCGCTGAAACTGGTCGGCCTGAAAAGCGGCGATCCCATCCCGCTACGCCACTTTCCGCTGCTTACGCAATATTTGCAGGTGCGCCAGACGCTGAGCCAGCAACATGCGCCCACATTGCATATGCTGGAGACGGCGCTGAAACACCCGCTGGATCGCAGCGAGCAGCAGATGCTGGAAAATTACAGTCAGCAAAATTTCCAGGCGACGCCGCAGACCATCCTGACCGCCGCGCAGGCGCAGGATCTGCTTAACCTGCTGTTTACGCGCCGCGCTGAACGCAGCGGCGAAAGCGATACGCTGCGCGCTGCCAGCGACCTTAACCCGCAGCCGATTTATAACCCGCTGGTTCCCTGGCTGCCCGCGCCGCTGCAGCCGCTGGCCAACCGACCGGCGCTGGCCGCACTGATTGTGCTGCTGGCGATTGGCCTGCTCTGGCTATTGTTCTGATTAACAGCCGCAGTCAGCGACGTTTTTCTGCTGCGGCCATTCGCCCGACGCATCGCCCGTTACGACCGGATGACGATCGCGCCGCCAAAAATCAAGCCCGCCAATCAATTCCTTAACGCGCAGTCCGGCGCTCGCCAGTTTCCATGCCGCTTTGGTCGAACCGTTGCAGCCAATGCCATCGCAGTAGGTAATATAAACCTTGCTGCGATCGAGGCGTGCCAGGCTTTCCGCCGTCATCTCCCGATGCGGAAAGCTGATCGCGCCGCAGATATGCCCCGCTTGCCAGGCCTGCACCGAACGCGCGTCGATTACCACGATCTCCGTAACGCCATTGGCTAAATCTTCAGCCACATCCCAGGCATCGGCGTAATAAGAGAGCTTGTGCGCCAGCAAAATCAATAACTATTCAGGCTGGCGCATTATCAACGCTTCAGCGCTGGCGCCCCTTCAGCCATCACCTTTCAAGTCTGGCGCGCCATCAACAGCGACAGCAGCATACCGAGCGCGGCGCAGATCGCGGCGGCAAGATAGACCGAGCCGTAGCCCAGCGAGGTCGCCAGCAGACCGGTCAATGGTCCGGTAATGCCGTAAGCAATATCCTGAAAGGCGGCAAATCCGCCCAGCGCCGTACCGCGAACCTGCGGCGCCACCCGTTTCACTACCTCAACGCCGAGCGCCGGAAACACCAGCGAGCAGCCGCAACCGGTAAGCGCCGCGCCCGCCAGCGCCATCCAGCTGCTGGTGGCGAATCCCAATACCACCAAACCAGCGGCTTCAATAATCAGCGATACTACTGCGACGCGAATACCGCCAAGGCGATCGGGCAGGCTGCCGAAAAAGATGCGCATCAGCACAAACGCACCGCCGAAGGCGCTCAGAGTAAAGCCCGCGTTACCCCAGTGGCGCTCGGCAAACCACAGCGAGGTAAAGGTGCCGATGGCCGCAAAACCGACGCCCTGTAACGCCAGCGCGCTGCCCGGCGATAAAATTTGCCCCACTACGCGCCACAGCGAAGGACGCTCACCGTGGTGCGCCGGCACCGCCCGAATCCACAGATTCAACGCCAGCGACAGCAGCGGCAAAATAAGCGCGACGATGCCCAGCCCGCTAAAGCCCCAGCGCGCATGGATCCACAGCCCCAGCGGCGCACCGGCCGCCAGCGCGCCATAAATTGCCATCCCATTCCAGGACATTACCAGACCGGATCGCCTCGGCCCGACCAGCCCTAATCCCCAGGTCAGATTTCCGGTGAGCAGCAGGCTTTCACCGAACCCCAGCAGCAGGCGCCCCACAACCAGCAGCGCAAACTTTCCCGCTGTGGGCAGCGTCAGCTGCGCTGCCAGCAAATAGGCAACGCCCACCAGCGCGATCGCCAGCATGCCCTGCTGTGTAGTGATTTTCGCCCCGTGCCGATCGGCACGTTTTCCGGCCAGCCCGCGCGTTAACAGCGTCGCTAAAAACTGGATCCCTACCGCCACGCCGACCATCACGTTGCTGTAGCCCAGCTCATGATGCACAAACAGCGGAATCACCGGCAGCGCCAGCCCAGCGGTCAGATAAGTTAAGAAGACAGCGAAAGAGGTGCAGGCAATCAGCGCCGTACCTTTGGAAGAAGAATTGATTGTCGTCTCGGACATTCGTCACGGTTCTCCTGAATATTACGGGCGCATCCACCAAACGCGCCCACAGAGCCAGCGCAGCGCACTGGAAGGGGGCGTTGGTTAACGTAAACGCTTACGCAATATCATGACGATATTGTTAACTGATGATAAACGAGCCAGTCGCCGCTACAGCCCGGCGACGGTGGGCAGTGTAATAGAGATATTCTTACTGCACCAATGGTCTGGGCGGATTTTTTGCCGCGACGGTCAGCAATGCGCACCGCCTCGCAAAAGAATCCAAAAACAGCGCTTTCAGATACAAAAAAGCCCGGCAGAAACCGGGCTGATAATGTTAATGCGCTTACTGATATTTACGCATGGTCAGGGTGGCGTTGGTGCCACCAAAACCAAAGCTGTTGGACATCACGGTGGTCAGCTGGCGTTCGGTCGGTTCAGTAATGATATTCAACCCTTCCGCCGCCGGATCGCGCTCTTCAACGTTGATGCTCGGCGCGATAAAGCCATGCTCCAGCATCAGCAGGCTGTAGATCGCTTCCTGTACGCCTGCAGCGCCCAGTGAGTGACCGGTCATCGCTTTGGTCGCGGAAATAGCTGGCTGATCGTTACCAAACACTTCGCGAATCGCGCCCAGTTCTTTCACGTCGCCAACCGGCGTTGAGGTACCGTGCGTGTTGATGTAGTCGATTGGCGTATCCACGCCCTGCATGGCCATCTTCATGCAACGCACCGCGCCTTCGCCAGACGGAGCAACCATGTCCGCACCGTCAGAAGTCGCGCCATAGCCGACGATCTCAGCGTAGATATGCGCGCCGCGCGCCAGTGCATGTTCCAGCTCTTCCACAACCACCATGCCGCCGCCGCCAGCGATAACAAAACCGTCGCGATTGACATCATAGGTACGGGAGGCTTTTTCCGGCGTATCGTTATAGCGGGTTGACAGCGCGCCCATGGCATCGAATTCGCAAGCCATTTCCCAGCACAGCTCTTCGCCGCCACCAGCAAAAACGATGTCCTGTTTGCCCAGCTGGATCTGCTCTACCGCGTTACCGATACAGTGTGCGGAAGTGGCGCAGGCGGAGCTGATAGAGTAGTTAACGCCGT
>Ga0209463_1000900_pt1 | contig 19894 bp, 28 predicted proteins | sample AgamicMgSfrz_FD_187169 | JGI IMG/M metagenome (GOLD analysis project Ga0209463, IMG submission 187169) | Agave microbial communities from Guanajuato, Mexico - Mg.Sf.rz (SPAdes) (version 2) | ecosystem: Host-associated > Plants > Phyllosphere > Phylloplane/Leaf | place: Guanajuato, Mexico... | reverse complement strand
AAAGGGAAATACGCAGAAGATATAGAAATTGCTAAAGCCCAAATTAAAAGAAAATCTGATGAAGTAACAGATGAATGGGCGGATCAAGAGAAAAAAGAAAGAGTTCAAAATACTGTTCCCCAAATTGGTATGACAAAAGAGGAAGTAATAAATGATACTAGGTGGGGTAAACCGCAGGATATTAAGCGTACAACTACACAGTATGGAGTCGAAGAACAATGGATTTATAGTGGCTATCGATATCTGTACCTTGAAGGTGGTAAAGTTACTGCCATTCAAGATTAAAGGTGGAGGATCATGAACAATATATTTTTTATGATTGTATCATTTGCTTGTATCATTTTTTTTATTGAACATCTTACCAGGATACTAGCTCACAACAACTTTAAAGACATAGAAAAGCTAAAACGTAAGACGAGACTTTACGTGATTACTATTTTACTAATGGGGATATTTCTATACCTTTTTCTTATAGGTAACTTATTTGAATTATTGGGTAATCCTCAAGGAGGGGGATTAGCAACTTATGTTGTCTTTATTGTAGCTTTTATTTTATTCTTCTTTTTCTTAAAATACAGTACATATGCAGAAAAAAAACAGAGAGAAAGATTAAATCAAATGAAAGATAAAAGGTTATGAAATTATAATAAATAACTGGAGTGTAGTAGATGACTACTTTTAAAGAACGTATAGAAAATCATTGGTTACCAATTGGAATTGCCTTAGTAATTGCATCAGTAGCAAGTACTTATGGGATTGTTACTGTCTTAATTATTGGTCCCAAAGATGAAAAAATCTCTGATTTAAAGGACACTATTCAGGAGCAAAAGGAAGAACTGTCTAATTACAAAAATATCGATGTAAACAAGGATGTTTTATCAGAAAAAACTGTGATGGAAGGGGAAAGTATAGCACTTTTTGATAATAAGGTTTCTGTGTATTTGGAAGCGATTAATTATGAAGATATAGCAGTACTTGTAGTCTCATCAAGTGAACAAAAGCCTCAAACTGTAGAAGTTGAATTGTCTAATCCTCAAGTAGAAATTGATTATGGAAAAAAGAAGTTTACTTTTAACCTCCTTGATATTAGAGGTAATATGATTGATTTTACAATTTCTAATCTTTATAACGACTAGATGCATCTAGGGGGAAAATAGAAAATGACTATTAATATCTATTATGTTACAGATGGAATGTCTATGATGTTAAGTGATCAACGCTATAATTACGGTCTAGGGGATGAAGAAAAGTATCATACAGATGGCAATGAAAAGTTGATTAACTTAAAAAATATGGGTTGGGCTACTGGCTCTGGTTTATATAACTTTGTTTATCCATTCAATGAAAAACTTTCTAATGCTGAAATAAGTCATACAGATCAAATTAATAAGCTATTTAAGGAAACGATGAATAAAACTTTAGAAGACTCTCCTCAATACAGTGAACGCATGGAAACTACTACAGTCGGATTTTCATATCTTGGTATGAATGCCGAGCAGACAGGATATGAATTTCAAATAGGCTTTTTAACTAAACAAAGTGTTGAGGATGGAACAATGGCAATTATACCTCCTGATGCTTTAAAGATTATTGCTCCAGAAGATTTTGAAGGAAAAATTTCTAATTTAAAAGCTTTGAATAAACCTGAAAATGAAAATTCGGAAGAAGATCACTTCTTAAAAACTATTCGAGTATTTTTAGAAGTATTTGATGAGCTATCTAAGGATTCTAAAAAAGCTAGTAGGGAATGTGACATAGGTATTCATATATGTTTAGAAGACGGAGTCTATAAAGCTAAATTATCGGGTCATGTAAATGATTTGCTGGATAAATTAAATGAAGGCGTAATTAGCGATTATTTAGAAGTAGTTGAAAAGATATAAAGCACCTGTCTAGGTGCTTTATATTTTGAAAAACTATATACAATAGGTCTTTTTTGCTATAGGTGAAATAATGGAAGATAAATTACTAAGAATATTAGCAGCAGATTCAACCATGAATAAAGCTGTTACAAAGGTTATATTAGAAATTTTAGTTCAAAACGGATTAACTTCATTTGAAGAATTAGGGCAGAGAATTACTAAAGAATGTAAAGAAGAGCGAGCGAAATTTGATGAAGAGCCAAAAAACGTTACCTTGGAAGATATAATGAAAGTTCTAGAGCAATAGAATTTTAAGCATCCTTATGAGGATGTTTTTTATCTATATAAGCGAAACTCAAGTTCATTTATGTAGTTCTTAATCCAGAACATCGTTCTTAAAGGGGATAGGACATTGAAAGATTTTATGCCGATTTTAGGTGTTTTATTAGGGTTTTTATTAGCATGGCTTAAAGAGTATCTACAAAATAAACCAAAGTTGAAATTTGAGATGAAGAATTTAAACCTTTCACAATATACAGGTAAAGATATAAACGGAAAAGAAATTTTACCTTCTCCTATAGGCTGGACACATTCAGATATAGAGGTGCTTTTTAGTGTTTTTAATGTTGGTAAAGCTTCTACAGGTATTGTAGATTTTTTTATGGATTTTAAAGTTAAAGATCAGTCATACGAAATAGCTCCTAATGTGAAAATTTTATATGAAGAAAAAATAGCTGAACGTGGATCGCTGAACATTTCTCCTGGAACAGTAGAAACAGTAAAAGTTTCAACCACAATCGAATATGATAATAGAACGGAAATTTATTTCCAAAAGTTAGACCCAATCGATTTTAGAATTATTGCTAGGGACATATATGGAAAAAAATATGTAGTATGTACAAATCGTTTTGATTGGAGAACAAAAAGAGCTGGATAAAATACTTTCACTCTTGAAATTTAAGGGAAAGTAAAAAGGTTCAGTTTACTTAAATTTTATAAAATATAAAAAGTCACTTATAAAAAATAAGTGACTTTTTACTACGGTAAAATTGTCAGATGTTTCACATCAAGGAATCTTACTGAAGTAGCTACTTAGTATCTAAGGAAAAACTACTTCGTTCGGTAATCAGTGTCTACTTTGTTATTGTTACTGCATTAATACAAGCTTTATTCATGGAATAGAGCCATCAGCGTAATTTGTAAGGGAGTAGAGCTGGAAGATCGGAAGGGCGAACCGATGCCCTATATTTAAAAAAATTAAAAGGCATACGTTTTAAAACGCATGCCTTTTAATTGAGCTTTCATAAAAAATCCCAAAGAGTACATATCAGATAATGCATATAGGGTTTGTCAAAAATTATTTTATCAAATATATAGCGATTATTAAATATGGAAATATAATTAATTTAATGGGTTTGGTTGGATTTGGATAGGGAATTAGTTACCCTTATTTTAAACGAAATATTAACTAATAGTGGAGAAACCTAATAACTACTAATCTTAATGCAACACAAATACATTCTGTTGCATTAGCTAAAAGGCGGCTTAATATTTAAGTCGCTTTTATTTAGCAATTGAGTAGTTTCAAACCTCCAAAAAAACGAAGGCTATAGATTTTATTCGGTGAATACTGGTTCAAAGAAAAGAGTAAACTTCTATATGTCTTGGATTCCTTGGGCAAACTAAAAATAAGCAGATAAAGCCACTCTATAAATATAGAGTGGCTTTTTTGATTAAAGAAATTATAATGCTATTGTTGTTTAGGCTATTATTATAGATGGCTAATTTTTTCTTATTATACATGAAGATATTTCCACTGTGGTATTATGAGTGAGTAAACAGAAAATATAAAGAAGAATGAAACTTATATCCTATCAAAACTGAGGAGGCTAGTATAATTGACTATTAAAATTATTCATGCTAAGCCATTTGAAGGTATTGACACAATAAATTTTTCTAAATATGAAAAGGAGAACCCTTTACTGAATCATCCATTACCTAGAGATATATTTACAGATGGAAAGTGGGAGGACTACAATCCTGTTATACATGATATAGCTCATTGGGAAGTAATTCTTGGAAACCATATCTCAAGTATAGTCACTAATTTTACATATTCAATGTATTATTTTTATAAAGGCATTCCTGACGATGAATGGATCATCATACCTGAAGATGGAGGATCTGTTGAGTATTTCCCCCATTTTGAGGATGAGCATTATAGGAATTTAATGAATTTTTGTCACTTCATTGATGTTTTTTTCTTAAAAGTATTTTCGACGTTTGAAGCCATAGGGCATTTACTTTATAAGTATTTTCAACTGGAGTTAAATGAGCATGATTGGAGAGATCAAATTAGTTTTCGGAGTGCTATTTATAAACTTGAAGAAGGTAATTATCCACTTTATAAAGACTTAAGAAAAATTATAAAATCTCCTAAGTTCACTAGAGGGGTTAAAATAAGAAATCAAATTACTCATAGTCAGCCACCTTACTCTTTTAGCTCAGGAGTATCCATAATTAATGGGGAAGCTTTATATAGCATTCCTGAATATACCTGTTCAAAGGATATTAAAAATGCGATGATTAATATACTACAAAGTTTAAGAAATACACTTGAGATATTAGAAAGACATATTAAAAGAAGATAGTTTAAAGATAAAGGTTGCAAAATAGTATCTGCTAAAAAGAACCATCGTATACGATGGTTCTTTTTATTGAGGTATCGAAACAGCTTTTATTCTACTAAATACGACATAAATTAAGAATAAGTATATATTTTGGCAGCCGGGCATACAATATAGGTATACAAAAAAATTACTAGCTTAGTTGCAAATAACATCCTTGTTCTAACAATACAAAGCAACCATTCTAGGAAAGGGGAATATAGTATGGAATTTCTGAAACATTTCACTGTACAAAGTATTTTCGTTGTTTTGATCTTATCAATGGTAGGGAGTTCTATATGGGGAATTTGGAAACATGCATTGGAACATCCAGATACCACTATAAACGAAGTATTTTCCCTACCTGAAATGAAGATTATAAAATCCTGTTTGTGTCTAACAATTGTGGTAATTGCGTTTTACCTTCTATATCAGAATTACTCAAAATAATGATTTTTCTTTCTTAGACTACATGGTTGGGGCCATGTAGTTTTCTTTTGGAAATTGTATAATTTAGTAGTATATTACAATTAAATCTAAAATGTACTGGTTAATTTATTTATAGTTATCTATTATTCTGGCCAGAAAAAAAAAACCTATACTCATGCATATGAGATGGATATTATTTATATGAAGAAAAATTGTATTTTATTTAAGAAATAAATAAAATTTTGTGATTTGTAGTTTGGTAGTTTGAAAGAAAGTATTAAGGAGAGGAAAATATGAAAAAGATCATTTCAGACATTCATGGCGATGTAATCCTGTCTTATCAAGAAAATGGCTATCAAGAAGTGCTCGATGAACTTCATCAAGCAAGCTGTATTAAAATTATTACTTATAATATTAATACATATGAGCCAAATTCAATTTTAATTAAAGAACTTAGAAATATAGATAAGTCTATTCCAATTACTTTAATCTTAAATATCCCAGGGAGAAGGGCAGAATATATAAATAAAAAGACAGGTATGATTGATGAAGCAGCTGTAAAAACTGCTACAATTAAAATTAAGTATACATTAAAGATTTTAGAACGAGAAAAATTTGGAGATCTGAGTGTGTATTTTAATTTTGAAAACCATGCCAAATTAATTATGACAGATAAAAGAGCCTACATAGGTTCTCAAAATTTTTCTGACGCCAGTCAAGATAATATAGAATTGGGATTTGTAATTAATGATAAAAAAACTATCAAAGAAATTAATGAAAAAGTTTTTTTAGAGATTCAAAGTAAATCTTTACGCTATGTTACTTCAGAATATAACGTATTGATGGAGCAGATAGCGCAGCTAATGAGAGAATCATTAAATGATATGAGGGAGGATATATTTACATGGGTAGGTGATCCACCGTTTATTCCAGAAATAGAAATGCTCGATATTAATGATGCTTATTTTGAGAAGACGAAATGGGAGAATTTAAGTAAATTACATTCTGAGTTTGAGGATATAGTGGAAAGTTTAATAGATGATTATCCTTCAGAATTTAACAAAGAAGAAGCAAATGAATGTTTGGATCATCTAAACAGAATCATAAAGTCCTTTGTATCTGAATTAGATAAACTTGCTAATTTTAAAATGAGAATCTCAGAATCTATGATGTGGGATAAATTTCATGAGCTTGACTTAGGCGATAATATGGAAGAAGCATTAGAAGATGCTATGGATTATGTTAAAGACTATGAAGATGAAAATTTCAGACGTATTGAAGAAAAAGGAAAAGACTTGATAAAGTCCTTCGAAGAAATAAATGAGTATATAAAAAGAATTGAGGAACTTATAGAGGAAATAAGAGATGAAATGATTAACAAATCGGTTTATGAAAATATACAACTTATAAAAAACTATAACCAAAAGAATCCACTGTAGAACACAGTGGTTTTTTATTTTTAATTATTTCTCTAACCAAAAACGATGGTTTTTGGTTGAAAGAAAACTAGACCCTTAAATTGATATTTTCATTCTGGATTTTATACCAAAACTTATACCTAAAACAACTTTCCTAAAATGTACGTTTATGGTATAATAAAATTAACTTAAGGAAAATTTATGCAAAATGTTTGAGGGGATTTTAATGAAAATAGGATATGCAAGGGTCAGTACAGCTGACCAATCTTTAGACTTACAATTAGATGCATTAAAAGAATTTGGGTGTGAAGAGATATTTCAAGAAAAAGTGTCAGGTGCAAAGGACGAGCGAAGGGAGTTGGCAAATGCTTTAAGAACTGTACGTAGAGGGGATACTTTCGTGGTATATAAGTTAGATCGTTTAGCACGCTCTACAAAAAAACTAATTGAAATTGCTGAAACTTTAAAAGTTAAAGAGGTGGAGTTTGTTAGTATTCAAGATAAAGTAGACACAGGTACAGCAGCAGGGAAGGCTATGTTCGGGATGTTGTCTGTTCTTGCAGAATTTGAACGTGATATTATTCGTGAACGAACAATGGCAGGCTTGAAAGCTGCAAGATCTAGAGGGAGAAAAGGAGGAAGACCAAAAAAAGACCAAAAGAAATTAGATATGGCAATCGCTTTATATGAGTCTAAACAATATACGTTGCAACAAATAAAGGAACATACAAGTGTTTCACCAACTAGTTTGTATAGAGAGTTAGAGAAAAGGAAAGAGAATTAGGAGTGATTACATGAGTATTTTCTTAAATAAATATAAAAAGAAATACTACCCTATTACATCATCAAATTTAAATAATGAATTAAAAACGTATGCGTTAAATCAGCTTAAAATAAGCTATGAAAAAGTTCAATGCTCATTAAGTGAATCAGTAAGAGATTTTAGTGATCCAAGATACCGACTTTCAGAAACCATTCAAATGTTACAGAAAAAAGTTTATTTAGAAGAAGAGTTAACTAATGAAGAATTAGAACACCTAAACAATTTTGTGTTTTTAAGATACCCTCGATATAGTTTTAGTCTTTCGTTCGGTCCTTATATTATTCTAGGGTTAATTATTGTTATTGTATATTTCTTTTATGGAGTTTTGACATGAAAAGTACTGGTATTAAATGTGTTATTCGTGCAGGAGGCCTTGTAATTCCTAGCCCATTTCGCAGCATTTTAAATATAAAGAGCAAAGATATATTAGAGATAAAAATAGAAAACGAAAAAATCATCTTGAAAAAACATGAATTTGTAAGTGATTCTCTACAACAAAGGCATTGGTATAACCCTGTTGGTTCAAGAGGAAGAGTTTCTATTCCAAAGCACATAAGAACTGTACTTAGTATAGAGAATGAATGTTCAGTTTTAATTTCCCTTGAAGATAACTTTCTTACACTAGAAAAGTTAAAATGAGGTATTTTCTCGTTTGAAAGAAGACAAAGTAGGGAGAAATTCAGACATGATTTAGAGAAAAAGATGAATCTTATTCTTAATAAAATCCAGAGAGGATTTGAAAAAATCAGTTAGGGAGAGGTGAGGGATATGAACGTAGGGTCAAAGGAAAACAATAACTTAAATTCTAATGTAGAAAGAATTAATTTAAATGTCCCATATGCTGAAAAAGATGAAGCTAAAAAATTAGGAGCAAGATGGGATGCCGCTAACAAGACATGGTATATATCTAAAAAATTAAATTTACAACTTTTTGAAAAATGGTTACCAAATAAATGGGAGCCTGATATTGTAGCTGATTATTATTATATAGCTGAATCAGTGAGTACATGTTGGAAGTGTAAAAAGGAAACACCAGTTTATACTTTTTTTGTTACTAAATATGAAACAAATGATGATGAATGGGAAGAACAGGATATTCCGACTTTTATATCTTATATAACGGAGGTAAATAAAGAAGCGCTTAACCTTATGAAAACATATAACAATGGATACTTTTTAGATTTCACTAAAACAAGTGGAATGAAATATTATATGAATCATTGTAAACACTGTAAAGCTAAACAAGGTGACTTTAATTTACATGATGATCCAAATGTGGCATTTATGCCTGTTAATGAAGAAGGGTTAAAGAAAATCAAGTTTTATCCAGTTAAGGAAGGACTAGAAGTTAAAGGGGTATATTCTTGGAATTCGTTTATTACAGACTTACAAATCTAATATATAGTATTAGTTCATTTTGAAGATGAATTGCTCGTATTAAAAAATAAGTTAAATAGAGGTAAATCAGCATGGATAAGTCACAAATAGACATTAATAAAATTTATAAGTATGAAGATTTTCCAGACGCTAGGAGTGGCAGGTGCGACAATTGCGATGGGGTAAGGTTCAAGAGTCGAGTTGCTAAGGGTGAATTTATTCGAGAGTGCATAAATTGTGGTCTTAAAAAAAGCATATAAGAGGAGAGAAGCATAATGAAATTCAAGATGTTTTCTCGTAAGAAAAAAACTAAAGAAAACGATAGCTTAGAGCATTATAACGATAGAAGTTATGGACTAATTAATTTCTTTGAAGAATTATCACTTAATTATAACTCTACAAATACAACTGTAAATTCACTTATAAAAGATGAAAGGGCTTTTCAAGGGCATTTAGATGAAAGTTTTGAATTAGCAAGTGGTCTAATATTTTTTCTAACAAGAAAAGTTAATGACAACTATATTCATATGTTAATGATACGTGAATTAAATGAGTTAACCTTTTTTGTGGATCAGAGCCGCAGGAGAATTAGGGATAAACATTATTCAAATATCGAATGGGAAATTTACCCTCAATTAAAGACACATTTTAATATAATTAGTCGAGTTTATTTAACAATGCTTGAAGCCACAAAAAATTATGAGAAATACGGTTTGGCCTTTAAAGATGAGATGACTTCCATAGAACATCACTTTATAAAAAATCAGGACTTATTTCCAGTACCCTATACTATCGACATAAATGAGAAGTTAAAGATACAAGGGCAAAAGAGGATATATAAGATTATTGATAACAATAAATACAATCCGAATGATGATGCTGTGTTCATTGAGAGTGTGTTAGATAAGGATACAATTAGCATGATAGTGGGAGCAATTCAAACAATGTTCGAGTTAGAAATAGAACATGAGGTCTGTGGTGAAGAGAAACATTTTATTTATCTGCTAAATAAATATTACAATGCAGTTAAAATGTCTGGAGAAAATATAGAATCTTCAGAACAAGAGTATGATGTGATTGATATACCTACTGCAAGAGAACTGTCTTTTGAGTACTCATATGAGGAATTGAAAAATATGTACTTCCCAAAATCTAAAGATTTTTATGAAGATGTAGAAAAATTGAAGCCTTATTATTTAAAGGTTTTAGGTATTGAAGGTAAATTATAAAAATGGAGGAGGAATCAATATGCTAATAAGCGATAAGGTCAAAAATAAGGAAAATTTAAATGTTGTAGATGAATATAGCGTAGGTATTATAAATTATTATAATGAATTCGATTTAAGAATAGAATTAGGTTTATTTACAACAACAAAAGATAAAGCAACAGAAATAGCTAATAGCACAGGTTTGGTTGCTCTATATTCCGATAAAATAAATATTCATTTTGATAATGGGGAAATTAAAACATTAACAAATGATAGTAATCAATATGAATTTAGAATATGTACAAAAGAACTTCCTCCACCATTAGACATTTCAAAATTAACCCCTAAAGAAAAATCAGAACTTATTTTCAATGAAGCTTATATGACGACATATGAAGATTATAAACCTCTTAATTGGGATTTGAAGAAAACCTATGATTATCTAAGACAAACTACTTCAAGAGATGATGAATACTTTACCTTTAGCTCAAGTGCTTATTTTGTGATTCCTACTTCTGACCAAAGAATCAAATGTAGAAAGGAAGATTCTTATGTTCTTTAGAAAAGATGTAAAAGGTGTACCAGTGAAACAAGTAGACTTTAATCAAGAACTTTTAGATGCATTTATTGAACAAGTACAAAAACCTTATCTAAACTTTATATCTAATAGAAAATTAACAATGTATCTTCAGATAAAATCCAACCAAGAGCTTTTAGATGAATGCAAAGGTCATCTAGATAATTTTTTTCAACTTCAAAGAGAATTATATTTTCAAATTAATAATACAATGGGAAATGTTCTTTTCGCCTGCTGTGCATTAATAGCTGATGCACTTCATAACTTCACTGATCACATACTCAATCTTGATTTTGAATCTTTAAGAGAAGAAGTGCCAAAGTTCTGGTTTCTAAAATCTATGCTACTTAAATATATAGATAATAACCTTGAAGACGCTAGAGAATATGATCTTATAAAAAATAAATTTTTTATATTGTAAGGAAGGGAAATGACTGAATGATATTTTCAAGATCAAAAGAGAAAATAGAAAATGAAAAAAACCTATATTCGTTGAAACAACTACAGGGAAAAATGTCAAAGTTTGAAACAGAAAGAGCAGATGTTATTGAGCTTTCTAAAAAATTCAATGAAGAAGTAGCAACTATAAAATTTAGTAATCAACTAAAAGAAAAAGAAAAAGAAATTGAAGATGAAGTGAATGCATTATCAGAGGATGATGTTATAGCAAGAACAACAAAGATTTTAACAGATTATTTTTTAGGTCAAAGACAAATATACTGGCATATCCAAAATCCTTTTGATAACCATGATGTGTTCAGGAGAGAAAATAGTGAATTTCAAGAGGCTGGAATTCAAAAAATTATTTTAGTATGTTTTGCAGCACTATCAGATTCAATGCATAATATGCCTAGTCATATTGAGCGTAAACAAATTAGACGTTTACGTGGGAATTTAATTGAATTTTATCAAGATAAGTATTTAATTCTACAATTTATAGAGCACCATTTACAAAGTCGTTTACCTCATACTGTTTATCAAGATTTGATGAGATTGTTTCCGAGTGGAAATTAACAAATAGTATTTTTAAAAATACAGAAGAAATTATTAATCATGTTAACAACCAATTAGAAAAAGGGAGTGTAGTAATTGATGTTTGAAAAGCAAACAACAAAAGTTGATAATAATAAATCACACTTAAACACATTTATTGAGCAAGTGCAACACCCCTATTATAATGCTTCTTTATCAAATTTATATAATGAATTAAATGTACTTATTCAAGAGAAATCCAACGAAGAGGTTATACTTGAATGCCAAGATCATTTGCATAATTATTTTCAAGTTCAAAGAGAGTTATATTATGGCATTGATAAATCTAACTCTGAAATAGGGCATATTCTCTTTGCTTGTTTTGCATTAATGGCTGATGCATTACGTAACTTTTCTGGCTATATACTAAATTCTGAAGCAGTCCATTTAAGAAGAGAACTAGCTGATTACTTGCATTTGAAGTCTCTCCTTCTTAAATATATAGAAAATAATTTAGATAATATTAGTATGAATTATGAATTTAGATGTACCTTAATGGACTTGTTTTACAATAGACTATAAATTTAGTAATTAAATGACAGAAGCAGGCAGTACTTTAAAGGTTCTGTGAAGTGCTGAATTTTGCATCAAATGACCAAAGATACGTAAAAGAAAAGTTAATTTTGTCAGAGAGCGTTTCTCTGCATGGGGAAATAAAAGAAAATAAATATAGAGGTGTTATTTTGAAAGCTACTGGTATGGTTCGTAAAATAGACCAATTAGGAAGGATAGTAATTCCAAAAGACATAATAAAAATGCTTAATGTAAAAGCGAATTCTACATTGTTCGAAGTGAAAATCGAGGATGAAAAAATCATTTTAGAAAAATACGTACCAGGAAGAGCATGTGCTATTACTGGTGAGATTACGCCTGAAAATAAAGTGTATGAAGGAGATATTTGTTTAAGTCCAAAAGGAGCATTCATTCTATTTCAACAATTAGTTGAAGATAACTGGGATAGAGTAAAGAAAGAAAGGCTACGCTCCTGATCTACATGTGGCCGCCAATATTTATTAACTAAAGTGTAACTTATAGATGAGTTACATCATGTAAAACAGTTGCTATGTTGGACATAGCAACTGTTTTACGTTTTTATTTAAAAATCCTCTTTGGATAACCATATTCATAGGGGATTTTAAAGTCTAGAGTGCGGCCTCATGGTTCTATACTATCTTATTCGTAGTCCATAAATAACATCCTTTTGGATTGAAATACTCTATTAAATGTTATATTTAGTAAAGGTCTGTGCTTGTAAATATAGTTCCTTTCAATATCGTTAAGATCATTGAAGCTTTTACTGAAGTAAATGCGAACTAATTGAATATAGTATGAAGAAGTAGCCCTGTCTCCTCCCCTTATATGGCGTAGCACACGTTCATAAACTTTTCGAGACTTTCCAATATAGATAGGTGAGTGAGGGTAATCCTTTAAAGAACTATATAGCATGTATAATCCTGGAATCCAGCTATTGTCCCTATGCTCTTTTTCAAGTTTTTTAATTTCGTTAGAAAGGTAATCTTCGTAACGCAATTCCACCTCTTTTAGGACCTTACAAAAGGATGGATGGTGATAACTTTTAGAGTTATAAGGGTTAACAATACGTTTAGTTTGAGTTTTTTCATATAAAATACATTTGGCGATTTTCATTTTTTAATCCACCTTTTTTAGACGTAAGAAAAAGAGATAGGTATTTTAAATAATTAGTAATGACATTACGTCCACTTGGGCAATCTATATCCATATAGATTTCTTGCTGAAAGACTAAAGTCCCTATATCATCAAAAATGTCAAGACGAATTAAATAGCCAGAGTTCCATTTTTCTTCTATTAAATAGTTAAAGTGTCCATATTTATTAAGTGGAATTGAAAAAGTATTTGTTTTTCTGTAATCATTATCCTCTGTATCAAAATCAAAGAAAAAATCTATATTGCAATCTATTTTATTAACTTCGACATTTACAACGTTCCCCTTTTTCATATATAAACGAAATTCCGGCAGTTCATCAATCGTTGGTGAACTATTATTAATCTTCTCCTCCCACTCTTTCCAAAGATCATCAGGAATCTCAACACAAGTTAAACCTCCAGCTTCCTCTTCATTAATGGTAAATGTGGCAAAGATTCGTCTGGTTTTAGGAGAAGGACTTCTATATTCTTCATGTTTAATTTCCCTCACTCCGTTTTCAGATTCTGTATTCTTATTCTCAAACCAATCCATTATAGAAAAGTATTCTCCATTCTCTCTGCTGTTTAATGACATTTTTCTCCCTCCATTATCAATCGTTTTCAAATAAGTTAACATTCTCATATTTAACTCACATCTCTTTTTTTAAACGTAGAATCCTGCAGGTTTAAAATAAAATATAATTAAAAATAGCCCACAAATTACTATTCTTCCAGAGTATAAAAAGATTCCATTTTAAAAAAGGATTATTCTACTTACCTAAAAATCGAAACATAGCAGACATGTCGTACAACATAGGCAACATGTCTTGCTTCATAAAAATCTTTTTAAAGGGTTGCCCTAAAGGGTCTGCTCACAGTCAGTAAGACAGAAAAAAACTCTGTCTAACTATCTGTGGCATCTGGCCCTGATCTAAAGCCTCGGATAACCACGAACTGTACGGCTCATAAATTCGCCTACACTTCGTAGGTTCCTCTCATTTTTAACAATCAGTCCACTGGTAATAAAACATCAATTTCAAAAGCATAAAACAAGGAAAGAAGGCGGCCGCCTTCTTTTTTTATTTGAATTTTTTCCGATTTGAGTTACGAATCGTAAAACATAGCAAGCCGACTAACCTTCCAAGAGGCCGAGCCTCCTAGGCTGCGCCCTCCACCTCTTGGAAGCTAAGACGGCTGAGGATTAGTCAAGGGGCTGAAAAGTTTTTGATTAAAAGCGCTTTGCAACATCAAAAACTTTTCAGCAAAAACCTCCCTTGACGGATCCTCATGCTAGTTTTTCGTTCTCCACATCAAATCGGGAAAAATTCTCCCTAAAGGAAGCTAACGCTTCGTAACCCAAATACTAAAAGCGAGGGATTAATATGAATATTCAAGTTATTAGAGAAGATGCAAAAGAAACAGCGAAGAAGATAAGAAAAGAATTAAAAGAAAAATACCCTAATATTAAATTTTCAGTTAAGACAAGTAAATATTCAGGAGGTTCTTCTATTAGTGTTAGTTGGGTTGATGGACCGATGAAGGATGAAATAACCCAAATTACAGACAAATTTGAAGGTGCTGATTTTGATGGATACAACGATTTACAAACGTACAAATCATACGAGTATAAGGGTAAATACTATAATGGTGCAGATTATGTCTTTGCTTATAGAACCTTGTCAGATGAATATAGAATTCAAATTAAAAAGCATGCTTTAAGCATGTTTGAGGACTTAAATATAAACGACCATACTTATAACATAAAATTCATAGAGGCAGAAAAAGACTTGAGAAATAAGTTAAAAGGAGAGAGTGCTTAATGGAGACAATCTTATCTTATAAAGAGCGTGGTAAATGGGGAAATGCAAATTATCGTGGTAATTGCAGTGGCTATATAATTAAAGACTTGTTAGAGTTTTTTAAGCCATTTAAATTTGTTGAAGTCTTCTCCGGTTCAGGAACTGGGGAAGAAGTTTCAAAGGAATTAGGATATAAAAACAGTGTGCATCTGGATTTAAATAGTGGGTGGAATGCTCTTATTGATGACATTCCTACAGGTAGTGATTTTGTGTTTAGTCATCCTCCTTATTGGGATATCATTGAATACTCCAAAGTGAACAAAAGAATTAATCCATATGACTTATCTAACAAAATGCAATATGAAGAATTTATAAAGAAGCTTGATAAGGTTAACAGTAAAATTTATCAGTCTTTAGTTAACGGTGGCCGCCATGCCTTTTTAGTTGGCGATATAAGAAAGAAGGGAAAGTACTATTCAGTTATTAAAGATATGGCTTGGATTGGTGATCTAGAAGTTCATATGGTCAAACAGCAACATAATACGACGAGTGGACGGAAGCAATACGCTGGTAATTTTGTAGCTATTAACCATGAACACCTTCTAATATTTAAGAAAAATGCAATATGGAATGTACCAGTAAAACTAACTTCTACTCAGACGTTCAATCTGAAAGCTTTTGAGAATATGACATGGAGAGATTTAATTCAAGGAGCTTTAGAATATCTAGGTGGAGAATCTAATTTAAGTGAAATATACTCTATAATTGAGGATAGTAAAAAAGCACGAAAGAATAAGCATTGGAAAGAAAAAGTACGCCAAACCCTTCAGATTCATAATAATTTTAACTCTAATCAAAGAGGCGTATGGAGGTTAGAGATTGCATAATGAAGTGATACTAGGAGCATATTGTTCCTGGTATGACTTCTTTACGTAAGGAAGAAATATCTCCTTTCAGTCGAATTTCATTTATTAAAAGGCAGGCATCGAGCCTGCTATGCTGCTTAAGCAGCACTAAAAGAAGTGGGAAATTAATGACGGCCGTCATTAATCGTGTCGCTCGCTTCGCCTTGCTCCTACAATAAAAAGAGGATAAGGCGGTTTCTTTACAGGCATCGAGCCTGTAGAAACCGATGGAGCAAAGCTAGCGCAATGCTCCAATACGAAAAAAGAAAAGCCTTCTGCTTTGCAGTTGGCCACCTTTTTTCTTTTGAAATACCAAAGAAGGCAATTTCTTTCCGGCATCGAGCCGTAAGAAATTGAGTGGATTAAGCTATCGCACTAATCCACTGCGCCCTATGAGCCGATCTGCTAAGGCAGTCGTTTCATAGGGCTTTTATTTTTGTGTAGTGTTTTTTTCTTTGTTCTCCTAAGTGTAACTTTTCGCTCATTACAGCGTGAAGGGCGGGCGTGGCTCGAAAGAAATTTGAACGGCCAAGTAGGCTAAGGGACCGTAAGCTTGCATAGCCCGCAAGCCAACGATCCCTAAGTCATTGGGCCATTCTAAATTTCTAACGCCATATCGCGTATAGCGTGCGATATGGCTACTCGCCACTGGCAAGTGCGCTCCTTCGTTAGCGCACCCTTCACCCTGTTTTCGCAAAAGTGGTGTCCTGTTCGAACAAAAAATAAAACAAAAGTGGAGGAATTAATTATGACAGTAACAATTACAGTATCAATCTTGTTATCACTTATTTTGCTAGGAGCTTCATTTGTTTTATTCTTCTTTACAGCTGAAAAATTTACAATAGGAGCTACCAAAATAATGGCGTTGTCAGTTTATGGGTTAGTAGCAATCGGTTCTTTAATCTACATCAGCATTCAAGTACTAGGCATTTAATTTAACAGGGGAGGGTTTACCTTCCCTTATTTCTATTTTGAAAAATAATTAGGAGGAATAAGTGTGTCAAAAACATTTTTTCAAGATTTAATGAAGCCACATGAGGATGAAGTATTAATAATACCAGTTAGAGGAATTAACTATATTTATAATATTCCTCGTCTAGCTAAGATGATAGATGAGTCAGGAGTAATCAAAAGCGAAGAGCTTAAACAAATGTATTTGGATGTAAAGGAGCTAGGTGGTAACTATAAGCACCTATTCAAACTCCTAATTACCGCATACTTAAATGTGGATAGAAAATAAATTATATATGCTAATAAGCTGGGGAAGTTAACTTCCCCTTTTCTATTCAAAAACAGTTGATCTGTTGCTATGGCGGACATGTTTCAGAATGAAATTAAAGATATGTTAAGCATCTAAATATTGATAATCAAGCCACTCCACTTCTTGGTGAAATAACTCTCTATCTTCTTTAAAATAATTAAACTCACAAGTTATCTCATCTGGAATATCTGGAAAACGATGTAGAATTTCTATGATGAGCAGGAGAACAAGTTTAGAATATTCATTAAGCTCAGACCATGTTCCAATCTCTCTCTTTTGAAAAGAATGGATTGAATTACGATACCTACTTATGGTTTCATATTTATCCTGGCTGTGTTCATTTTTATTAATCACATTCTCTTCAAAATAAAAATGAACTAAGTCATAAAGAGTGATTGCATTAATTTCAGGCATCACAGATTTATCTTTAATTACTTTTCTAACTTTCTTCAAAAAGCTTTTTCTTATTTCAGGGGTTATACCGTCTATTCCTTGTTTCTCATTAGTTTCTATAATGTTATTTAAGGCGGTAGTGACTTCTTTATTTAACGTATTTTTGAGCTGTGAGACCGCATTTTCGTTCCATATATTCCAGAAAGTACTTCTTTCATAATCATGATGATAAAAAGATAAAAATATTTGAAGAGTACTTTCTAACAGTGAGCCTAAATTGGACCAACTTTGTACTAAGAATCCCTGTTCCAAGGCCATAAGATTTTTGGTATTTTCTTGAGCCTCTTCCCTCTTATAGTTTTTATAGGGAAAGGATAAAGCGTATGCCACCCCTCTATAACGATTTAATGTCTCTTCTGTTAACAATGAAGATACTTTTTCAGAAAAGGCAAGAGGTTCTAATATTTCTACTGTATTCACCAAATGGTTAGCGTATCTATTAATCCAGTATTGAGTTTCTTCAAGCTTCAAGTCTAAAAATGCTTTAGTTTGTTTCTTAATAAAGACAGTCTCTAATGGTTTATTGCTCACTGTTTATCCCCCTCAATCTGTGGCTGCTTTCTAGTATTATTTTACCTTATATAAGAAGAATATCCATACAGATTTCTGTATCTTAATAGAAAATTAATTTACATACAAAAACTTTTTAGACGGGTTGCCCTATGGGTCTGCTAACAGTCAGTAAGGCAGCAAAAGACGCTACCTAACTATCTGTTGCATCTCGCTCCGACCGGAAATTTTGGATAACCACAGACTGTAAGTCTAAAGACTAACACTCTGTAGGTTCCTCAAAATTTGCCAAGCTCGTCCGACTGGTAATGAAAACCTAAGTTCAAAACCTTAAAACCAAAAGAACAAAGAAGTCCTATTCTCCATATAGCTATAAAAAAAGCAAGGGTAGTATTTTTTGAAAAGATCACTCAAAAAATCTCCACTCCTTGCTTTTTTTATTTTGGCAAGTTTGGATATTTCGTCAAGCGAGCATACCCAAAACGATGCGTTATATGTCACTCACTTGAACTCCTAATTATACTTGCCAAACCGCATGTTCATCCGATCGATCTGTATGCTCTATTCTTAAATATACACGCTATTAAGGGACTAAGTCCCTCTTGCTATCGCAATTCACCCTAGTCTTCGCATCGCACCCCAAAACGATTAAAATAACCCGTAACCCCTTTAAAATCAAGGGTTTATCGAAAAATATAAAATGAAGAAAGTGGTATAAAAAGCTGTACTTTTATATCCCTAGATGGTATAATAATTATAGAAGGTGAGGGAAGACATTAACAAAGGATCAGCTGATAAATCTAATCTATTAGCACTGGTAACATTTAAAATCACAAGCACAAAGGAGAAAGAATAATGACAGAATCAATTATTTTATCAAGCATCTTACTAGGAACATCAATCTTTTTATTTTTCTACACAGCAGAAAAGCTAACATTAGGTAAAACCAAAAAAGTGGCATTATCAGTTTATGCAGTCTTTGCAATTGGTTCTCTAGTCAACATATTTCTAAAAGCATTCGGTATCTAAATTATGAAGGTAATTAAAAATAAACAAAAATATCCCCAAATGGTATAAAAGGAGAGCTTATGTTTTTAGATACTGTATTAGAAGTTGTAAGAATTAAACAAGAAATTCGAGAGGTTGATAGTGAGTATGCTTTGTTTCCGATTGCAGGACCAAATGAAGCACATATAGTATCACACAGATTGATAGGAGATGAAGATAGAGAAGTATTTCTTGTAATGTGCTTGAATACGCAAAATCGCATTACTGCTATTCACAGATGCCATGTAGGCTCATTAAATGCCAGTCTTATTAGCCCAAGAGAGGTATTCAAATCAGCTATTTTAAATAATTCAGCGTCTATTATAGTTTCCCATAACCATCCAGCGAATTCTAAACAGCCATCGCCAGAGGATTTAGAAGTGACAAAACGTTTGCAGGAATGCGGAAGGATTCTTGATATTGAGGTGTTAGACCATATCATTGTAACTCCAGATGGAAAGTTTACAAGTTTACGAGAAGAAGGATACATGTAAAACGAATACGGGAGGAATGAAAATGAAGAAAAATTATGAAGTAGCAAAAGTAATCAATTTTCAGCAAAAAAGAGATAAAAAAACAAAAGGTTCTTTAACACCAGAACAAAAATTAAAATTGATAACACTTGAAGCGATGTATGAAGGTGATGAAGAAACGCTTAAAGAGATATTTGATAAAGGTCTCTCAGTAGATGAAGCGTTTAGAGCGTTTGCTATTACTCTTTTTAAAGAACAAGAAAAAGTCATCCGTCGTTAACGAATGACCCTGTGTTTAACACATTAGAGTTGAAAAATCAGTGTGAGAAAAGAAAACTGCGACCTTTTCTTTTCTCACTCATTATAACACAAATATATGAGTAATGAGG
>Ga0209463_1000899_pt1 | contig 19899 bp, 28 predicted proteins | sample AgamicMgSfrz_FD_187169 | JGI IMG/M metagenome (GOLD analysis project Ga0209463, IMG submission 187169) | Agave microbial communities from Guanajuato, Mexico - Mg.Sf.rz (SPAdes) (version 2) | ecosystem: Host-associated > Plants > Phyllosphere > Phylloplane/Leaf | place: Guanajuato, Mexico... | reverse complement strand
CAAAAATACATTTTTTTTCCTTTTTAAAGTTATATAACGTATTTTTTCAATAGGAAATTATATAGAAAAAGGTGAATATGTTTAAACACGAGGTGATATTCTTGAATAATTGTAAACAAGTGCGTTTATTATATCAAAGCTATTTAAACAATAAAGTCGTTCAACAAGAAATTAACGCAATGAAGAAAAAAGGAATTCCTACAGAATATTTTTACATCGGATTGGATTCGTTAAAAAAACGACTAAAAGAATGTGAAAAGAGTAGTCAAATTTGACTACTCTTTTTTGTATGTTCCTTCTAACTGTTTATTTCCTCCATCTTTCGCTGTCACAACAATCCCATTTTCACCATATTCAAACGTATATTGTTCGTGATTAGCTGTTTTACCTTCTACATTGGCAACACCTTCTACATCTCCAAGAATCACTTCTAGTACAGAAAAATCACTTTGGTTGTGACGAATAGCTAGTGTCGTTCCGTCTTGTTTTTTCCAAAGTTCTCATATTTCATATACTTCTTCTCTATTATACTAATTATTTTTAATTGTAGCAATATTTCCCTTTTTTTGTATAATAAAAAAAAGGATGAGAAAAGAGGGATACGATGAAACATTTAGAGGAATTAGTTCACGCTACTTTCAAGGAATGTAGCTTTCCCGTTCAATACGAACTAAAAGAAGGAGTTACCACTTCAGGTAGTGCAGGCACTTATTGGTTTAAAAAGAATTTTATCGAAATCAGCATTGACAAAACAATAAAAGATGTAAAAGAATTAGAAGAGGAAGGAGAAAAGGTAAAAGTAGAAGAGTATTTACACTTTATTATTCTTCATGAAATTGGACACGCAATTCATGATCATTCAAGTTTTATTCATAAACAATTAAAAAAGAGTAAAAACCGCATACATGGAGATGCTTTATTTAAAGGAAATGCTAAAAAACTTCGAAAAGCATTTCAAACTTATCACAAGTATTTAATAAGAAGCGAAGAAACAGCTTGGCAATATGCAGAATTATTATGCAAAGAACCTTATAATCACGAAGCATTCCAAAAAGTAAAAAACCATTGTTTGTCTTCTTATTACGATTTTACACCTAGGCATTACAGAACATTGATGATTTGTCAAAAAGTGCAAAAGTTACTTGATAAATATAATTTTCCTTTTTTGAACATTACCTATGATGTAGAGGAACGAACAGCTTCTACGTATTACAGCGAAGATAAAAATACGTATTTTGTTGGACTTCGTCAATTAAAGAAAAAAAATCAAAAGGTTAAATATGTACCTTCTGTTTATTTTGCTTTTTACGAAATTCTCTATCTTTATTTTAAAGAAAATAATCCTGAATGTACAAAAGAAAAAATCTTGCATCATATTCATTCTTTTGAAAAACAAAGTCATTTTCATTATTATGAAAAATTTAAATTAAATGAAAAAGCGCTATAATTTAGCGCTTTTTTTCTTCATCAAAAGCAGGATTTTTATAGACGTCCCAACATCCCAATAAATAAATGGGTAATCCCATTTCCATTTCTTTTAAAAAGACATGTGTCGTTTGGTCAATCGAACGCTGTCCTTTGACTAAAAAGTACAAAAATGTAATAAGCCATGCAATCGCGCTTAAAAAAATAGCTGTCGTAATCATCTTATAAAAAAATGTTTTCTTTCTCATGCTGTTCTTCCCATCTTTATGTAGTAATGTACTTATCTATTATAATAAAAAACAGACAACTAGTGTCTGTTTTTTTCATTAAATTATATTTTCTTCGTAATAAAATTTATTTTTTTTGATATCTCGAAAATCTGCGACAACTTCATCTACATTTTCTCCATTTTGAATTCTTTTTTTATACTCTTCTGCTTGTTTTTTTGTATTCCATAATAACCAATCAAAAATAGTATCGCCGCTTGGTGCATTTAATTTTTCGTATGTTTGTAAAGATTTTTTAATCTCTTCATCTTCCTCCGTTCCTTTTTCCCACTTCATACAATTTCCTGCTTCTTTATACATCTCTTCCCAATTAAATGACACAAAATCATCTCCAATCTTTTTTTATACGCCAATTTTAACAGAAAAAAAGTTTTTTTGTTTTTTTATTTAAATTTTTTTCAATTTATAACTTTTTCTTTATTTTTTCGAGAGAAACCACGATGCACCATCACCATACCTAAAATGTAAGGAACCGCAATAACCCAATCCCACACACCTTCCGCTGTTGACGCTGCGCGAATATTCCAACCGAAAAATCGTGTTTCAGCTAGATTCAACAACAAAGCAAGCAACATTAAAATAGTTCCTTTTATAACCAATCCTTTATGCACGTTTTGCTTAACCCCGCGCTTTTTTAAAAACAAATAAACAAACGTATATCCTCCTACATATAAAAACGCACTGCAAAAAATATAGGTGTACGCACGAATCATTTCTTCCATTTCTCTTCTCTCCATTCTTTTTAGTCTGATTTTATTATACTTGATATTTTTCAATTTATAGAAAAAAAACCGTTAAAAATGATAGATCATTTTTAACGGGTTAATAACCCTTTTTCACGTAATAAGTGTTTTGATTGTTCCCAGATTTTTTCTGCTAATAGATAGGTTTCTTCATTCATATAAATCTCTTCTTCCATAAATTCCAATTCTTCTTCATCTCTATGCAAAAATAATCGTGTGAAAAGATATTTTTTATGCGAGTGTACATGTAATTCAAGTTCATCCACAAAACTTTGGTTTTGTTCAAATTCAATTAATACATCAAGATGATGTCGTTCAATCGATTGGTAAACATCAATAATTTTCATGCGTTTCACCCCCTTTTCATTATACAATAAAAAAAGAAAAAACAGCTGAATTCAGCTGTTTTTATTCATAGTCGGCTTCAAATCCTAACTCGTATTCATCAATGATTTCTTCCAATCGTTTTTCATTATTCACATGACGTTTTAATTTCATAAAAGCATTATGCTTTTCAAGATAGAATTGTTTTCGAAACGTACTTTCCATGACATATTCTTCAATTTTTTCTTCTTTTTCTTTTTTAAAATATTCTTTATGAGATTTTTTAAAAGAGTCATATCTTTTCGTAAAGTATTGAATTAAATTTTTCCCATCTTCACTTGTTGTCATGCCAAGTTCTGCTAAAAGATTTAAGTTTTCTTTCCATTCAACCCAACTAGATCCTGTGTTTAATTCCTGTAACAACAAGACGATTTCGGCTAAACGATTTTCTTCATTTGTGAAACGATGTTTGTTTTCCATATTTATGCCTTCTTTCTTTGATTTTTTTATATTATACTCATTTTTTCATGTCGAGGTTAAAAAAACATGCTAAAATAAAGAAAAAAGGAGAGGTTTTTCATCATGAAACTAAAAGGAAACATCTTAGATGTAACAGAATCAACGTTTTTAGATGATCATGCGTGCATTGTTGAACTCATGCTTAATGATGCTTTGTTTTTTCTTCATTTAACAGGTAATGAATGTGGCATTTTTCATCCACTTCCATACGACAAAAACTATTCGTTATGCCCTTTTTGTAAAAAAGAAAGTTCTACTTGTTCTTATTTTTCAACAAAAGATGAACAGCAGGAACTGATGAATGTATTATATCAATCTCGAACGAAAATACTAGTAGAAAAAAACGTTATGATACAAAAGTATTTACCACATATATCTTGAGAAAGGACTTCTTTACATGATCAATGATACAATTCCTATTTTAGAAGACGTTACGATTGAAGCACATACAAAAGAAAAAGATTCGTTTCCTACTATTTTTTATTGTTATTTCAAATTTCAACAAATTCCTGGGCAGTTTTATATGGAAGTCTATCTTCATTCAATGAATGGCTTTTCATCTCTTGCATGGGAAGGAGGAAGCATTGATGTAATCAATCCATCCACAAAACAACGAGATATGGGGGATTTAGATCTTGAAATCGAAGAACATGTATTTGAACAGTTAGTCCGTTTAATACTGTTTCATTCAAAACAGCGATTAAAATTGCTTCATTATCAAGAACGAGCTTATTTTGAAAAGAAGTTTAAACCAGGAAATTACAAACTTCCAAGTAATATAATATTCCACGATTAAAAAGAAAAAGGGTGGTTTCTATGACGCGAGACAAAGAATTAATTCGCTTGCTATTACTAAATAAATTGGACAAAACACTACATCATTTTACAGAAGAAGAAGTATCATATCATCAAAGATTAGTAAATGAACTCATTCAATCTGGTATATCTTCTTATACACATTATGACATGATTGAAATTTTAAAAGATGACGAAAAGTGGAATGCTGTTATCTCAAAAATCAATCAAAGTATTGGCATTGACAATGTGCCATTTGAAGTCATTGTCGAATTAATGGACAAACAATAAAAATAAAAACATCGTCATTTTGACGATGTTTTTTTAAAAATCGTTGATTTTTGTCATAAAACACTTTCTCTCTTCTTATACTTTAAATGAAGGGAGAAGATTGTCATGAGTTGTATAATCGAACACACACATTCACAACTTATTTTCAAAAAAAATACGATAAATGCTTCTATTTTTGCTATTTCTATCAATAAGGATACAAAAGAATGGTCATTTTATGCTGAATACTTTGAAAATGATTTTGTACGCAAACATCCTATTAAAATTTTCTATCATTGTTTAGAAGATGGTTCTTTTTCTTCGACTCAATCTTACTTTTTATCTCGCTCTATCATGACAAACCTTTTTCAATCATTGCTTTTAGATTTGAAAAAGATGGCGAAATACAATGTATGGCTTTTAACACAAACTCACGTCCCAAAAGGCGTTTATACCATTTGGAATCAACATTCCGTTTTAAAATAAATCAAAAACGAGGAGAAAATTCCTCGTTTTTTTATTCTTTGCGCTATAATAAAGAAGAAACTACTATGATAGCGAGGGATAAATATGTGGATGAGTGTTTTTTCCATTAATGAAGATGTAGATAATTTTGTAGAAAACTATGAAAATAGTTCGTTTAAACAAGCGTTGGAACCATTTGGCGAATGGACATTAAAAGCAAAAAGTGGTGTTTCCAGTACGTTTACCTTTCAAACAGAAAACGATATTATCAATTTTATTTTTTCTTATTCGTTTAAAGAAAGAATCCTAACTTTACGTTTTGATACACCTTCTCAAAAAGAGGAAGCTTTTTATCTAACATTATTTTCTGAATTTAAAAAATGGCTCGTATCGATTGATCAAGATTGTATGATTCGACTTTCAACAGAACATTTCATTTTACCTGCTACTGAATGTGTTGTTTTTCCTTCCAGTCAAATGGAACTTATGTACACATTTAGTGGAAGCGATAGCAAACAAATCATTGAGTTATTAAAACAAGTCCCTTCTATCCATAGTCAAAATACAGAAGATACTGTTTTTTATACAGCTCTTCCACGCGCTTTTTATGGAGCAGAATTTTTAGTTCGATTCGGATTTTATCCTAAACCTAACGTTGCATTTATTTACAGTGACGGAGAATACGGATATATGAAAGACGAATTACTTGATTATTTTTCGTACAAACACTGTTTTACAGTAGAAGATATTGACGCTCTCCATCAGTGGTTAACTCAATTAAATAACGACACTGAAAAAACAGCGAAACAATTATTTTCGAAAATGAATGAAAAAAAATCTAGTTTTTTATTAGAACAAAACAAACAAAGTGTGTCTATTAATGGCATTTCTTCCTGTTCTATTCTACCTACCATGAAATTTTTTGATTTTCAATACATGGTTCATTCTCATGGTTTTGAACGCAGGATGGTTTCTACAAAAGAAGAAGGAATCGATGTTATTTTAAACGATTTAGAAAATGCACATCTCTTATACGAGAGCAACAGACGTATTCGAACTTACATTGATTCGTTTTCGCCCATGAATATAAAAGAAGGCATGCTTCTATGTACCGCAACATTTAAATCGGATCTTTTCGCCCAGCAATTACAATACGATTTTCACTATACGTATGAAGATGACGGTGATACTACTTTTTTTTATCGTTTTCAAAAAACAGATTCAGAAAATTTTTCATCCATTCTTGAAGCGGAAGAAAACTTAAAAAAAGATATTTTTCAATATATTAAAGAGCATCGAGCTCGCTCTATTTTCAAAGAAAAAGAAACTTATTAAAACATCGGATTTTCCGATGTTTTTTCTTTTTTAGGTATAATCTTTTTTAAAAAGTTCCATAATGTATGCAAAGGAGTGATTTTATGGAAGCCAAACAATTAAAACACGATTCAACTTCTCACGAATACGATCAACATCCCGTCAAATTTCGAAATGAAATTCGTTCATATCCTATTGTTTACGTTCCTATTGATCAAATTTATTACCGCGCAAACAATCATCGTATTCAAGTAGCGATTAAAGAACATATCGAAAAATCCAATGGTGTTTATTCTGAACAAACCTTAAAAGGCGATATTACACGAAAAGATGTACAAAACATCATCGAGGATATTTTGGGACATGCACTAGGCTCTTCTAGTTTATTATTACAAGAAAAATTAAAAAAAGAAAATCAAACCATTCCTCTTTATTTAACCGTAGGTGATATTGTGGTAAATGGAAATAGCCGTCTTTTTTTAATGCGACAATTAGTAAAAGAAAATCCTGTTAAATATGCTCATTTTAAGCATGTACGATGTGTGTATTTACCAAGTGATGCTACGGAGTCTGAAATTGATGAATTTGAAATTCAAGAACAAATTGAAGAAGAAGTGAAAGTGGAGTATCAATGGTATGAAAAAGCACATTGGATGGACGAAAAACGAAGGGAACATCGATTAACAGATGAAAAAACAGCTCAATTATTTAAACTTGAAAAAAATAAAGCAAAACGATTATTAGATGCTTATCAAGAGGCTTCGCTATATCTAGAAAAAATCGGAAAACCTTTTCATTTCAAAATGATCAAAGATGATCGTTCTGCTTTTGAAGCATTAGCACAAGAAAAGCGAAAATTTTCTCACGATCCTGTTGCTCAAACTTTAATTGAACAAATTACGTATGAATATATCGGACGAACAAAAGAAGAAACACCAGAACGTTTGCTTGTTTATATTCCTAAAATTGGTACTCATTTAGAAGCAATTAAAAAAGGAGTGATTGAACAAGGACCTTTATCTACTGCTTTTGAATCCATTAATGACGAAGAGGAAGAAGATGAATTATTAGAAATCAACGAAAACACCAAAGAAACAAACAAAATACTATCTTGTTTTTCTTCTCTCAGTGAAGCAGAACGAAAAGAAACAACAGATATTATTGATCAAATTATTGATTTTGAAACGATCAAGTCTAAAGAAAAACAAAAAAAGCAGTATCCGTATTTAAAATTAAAACAATCCCTTGAACATTTACAAGAATCATTTCTTCATTATAAACACGATTCTTTACACGATGCCAAAACACTACAGCTATTAAAAGAAATCACTAAATGGTCCAATGATTATCAAAAGAAGGTGAAAGAATGAATGTTCATTATCATGAAGATGATCAAGCATTTCACATTTCTTTTTTTCATCAATCTGATCAAATTAAACGTGATTTAGCAACCATGTATCAAGTTCCTGAAGATCCTTATGTATTATCCGTGCCTGCTTGGCGTTTTTTTAATCATTTTGAAGATTTCTCATCTTTTATTTTACTTCGAAATTTAAAAGACAAACTAACTTTTTCAGATCATGCTCGTTTTGTATTAAAAGAAACAAAGAAAAAACGAAAAGAAACATTAGCTCCTGCTATTTCAATCGAGGCAAACCAACAAGAAATCGAAAATTCTTTACTTCAACTCTCGTTTAAACGAGAGTTGAAACTTTATCAACTGCGTAACCTTCAATTTTTATTACAAAAACCAGTTGGAGCTGATTTTTCTGTGCCAGGAAGCGGGAAATCTACAACCGCACTTTCTCTTTATGCTTTACGAAAAAATCAAGAACCGTCTTTAAAATTATTCATTATTTGTCCTAAAAACGTGTTCGGTTCTTGGGAAGAACAAAACGAAGAGTGTTTCCATTCACCTTTTTCCGTTTGTCGTTTAGAAGGTGGAGCACTTAAAGTAAACGCTCTTTTAAAAGGAACGTTCGATATTTTTTTAATGACGTTTGAACAATTACTCACAACGTTTTCCAGCGTCGCTTATTTTTTAAAACAACACCATGTTTCGCTTTATATTGACGAATCACATAAAATGAAAGGGGGTATTCACTCAAAAATTGGTCAAACTCTTTTAAATTTATCACATCTTCCTCGTTATAAATTATTAATGAGCGGAACACCCATGCCTAATAGTGAAGAAGATTTAGTTAGTCAATATCATTTTTTATGTCCAACTCATAAAATTGATGCAACAAGCGTAACGCAAGCGATTCAATCACTTTACATTCGAACAACAAAACAAGAAATGAATTTACCTGCTTTTAGTATCAAACGGACAACGGCTAAAATGAATCCAACGTATCGCGCGTTGTATCAAAAATTATTACTTCAAGAAATTCAACAAATACAGTATGAAAGTGCGGACTCCATTGAAGCATTAAAAAAAATCAATCGTTGTGCAGTCAAATTAATTCAATTAGCTTCCAATCCGCAATTATTATTACACACTTCGCCTGAATTGGCGTTACTTAAAGAATTTCAAGAAGCGACAAAAGAACTAAGCCCAAAGCTCCTTATCGCTGTAGCACGTGCATTTGAACTTGCTTCAAAAGGAGAAAAAATAGTCATATGGACAACATTTGTCGGAAACATTCGTTCTTTAGAACAATTATTAGCTCCTTTAAACCCTGTAACGATTTTTGGAGAAACACCTACGGGAGATGAGGAGACCTGGGGAACAAGAGAAGCTAAAATCAAAGCTTTTAAAGAAAGAAAAGATGTTCATGTATTAATTGCAAATCCTCAAACCGCTTCAGAAGGCATTAGTCTTCACAAAGAGTGTCAATATCAACTGTTTGTTGATCGTAATTACGATGCACGTTTATTCGAACAAGCAATGAATCGAACGCATCGTGTCGGTTTACCAAAAAACAAACCTGTTATGATTGAATTGCTGCTATTAGAAGATAGTGTCGATGAAAATGTTGATATTCGATTAGATATTAAGCTAGGGAATATGTATGATGTGTTAAATGATACAAGACTAATACAAGAAAACGATTATTCAGAAATGAATTATGACGATGCAAACGATCTTTTACGTTCCATTCTTTCTATAAAGGGGGATTGAATATTGTTTTCAAAAGGAGTCATTGTTTCAAGTTTTCATTTATTACACACGATACGGAATCAACGTATTTCGTATCGTGATTTTCAACAAGAAAAGGGTTATCTTTTCACTCTTCCTTTTATTACTCTTGATTTTTTAAGTAAAGCAAAATGGATTACTCTTTCACAAAATAAGTGGGAACTTTCTCAAAAAAGTGAGTTTTATAGTATGCATCCTGCCAATAAATCTCTTTTGCGTACTTTTTTAAAAGAAAGCATTATGACTATTCAACCAGAGTGGGCATTTTTTCTTTATAAAGGCAGAAGAGAATTTTTTAATTCCTCTCTTTCAATAAGAGAAAAAGAAGATCTTTTTTCTTTGTTTCATTATTTGGATTTAATTGAAAAAATCGATACCGAGACAAACAAATGGTGGGATGAACTGGCTGCTTTTTTCGCTCCCGATGAAACAAAAAAAGTAGAACAAGGAAGACTAGGCGAACGTCTTTCATTTGAATATGAATGGTCAAGAACAGGAAAAAAACCATATTGGGAGTCTCTTTATTCTAATTTTTCAGGATACGATATCCTTTCTACCAACGAACATAAATCGTTAAAAATTGAAGTAAAAACATGTCTTTCTACATGTTCTTTTTATGTAAGTAAACGTGAGTGGGAAGAAGCTCAAAAAAATGAAAACTATCTTTTTCATATTTGGCTATTGAATCCTTCTCATACATTATATTGTCTTCCTCCTTCCGTCTTAAAACCTCATGTACCTATCTCGCATAGGTTTGGTACATGGACTGAAGCACATTTTTCATTCCCTCTTTCTTTTTTATTGCCTTTTCTTACCTATAAAAAAAAGCTTAGCAAATGCTAAGCTTTTTATTTTAACATACGATCTTCTTCGATTCCTTCCAATGTATCTTTATATTGCATTAAAATATACTCCGCTTTATCAAAGGCATCTTTTGGAAGATAAGTAACCTTTTCATAGTGAACAATTTTTGGCATTTTTTTATCATATACCTGAATAATATAACGTCCAAATATTTGTTCTTGAATCAAGATAAAGATTGTTTGGCTTTCTTTTTTATACGAATAAATTTCATCTTCAACTTTCCATCCTGTTGGTAATTCAGCTTCACAAAATTTCATATCTTTTTCCTCTTTTCTATGTAGGTTATTTTCATTATATCATAAAAAGAAAGAATTTGGAGAGAGAAAACCTATTGACTTTTTTTATATTTTTTTCTTATAATGAGAAGATACCATTATAGGGGGAATTTATGTGACTGTTTTAGATGAAATTAAAGAAAAATATTCAACATACCAAACGGAAGAATTCGAATTTAAGAAAGATATTTTTACGACTATTCAATCGTATTTTACTCAACATTCAACCACTCTTTTTCTTCTTAAGAAATACAACGATCCCATTGTCAAATCCGATTCTCTTTTTAAAGTTCGACAAGTATATGAACATCATATGACAGTGGAAATTTTAAACCAACAGGCTAAACCTTTATTCGTTACTTCTATTAATTTTTCTTCTTTATTAGATTCTTCTACATACATTATTAAAACTTCCGAAGAAGAAGCTCTTGAGCAGGCAGAACGCGTTTATTCTATGATCGGAAAATTATTTGCTCATTAAAAAAAGAACAGTCATTTCGACTGTTCTTTTTGAATTTTGTTCCGTACATTTACTAAATGAAAACAAAATTCTTTTTCTGTTAATACTGTCTTTGATGGGTCGTTTTTCCCTTCCGAATGTGCAATGTCTTCGTTTTTTGTATCAAGTAAGACTTTCTTAAATTGTTCATTTTTAGCTAATTGTTCAAATGCTTTTCCCAATAATTCTTGATATTTTTTACTGTGTCGATCAATCTCTTCCCCTTTCCAATAAAGCGTTTGTGTCAACCACCATTTTTTCTTTTTTCCTTTGAATTTTGCTTTTTTTCCAACAAGCAAACATACTTCTTTTTGCTTTTCTGGATCGTTAAATTTTAAACTTTGTAAAAAACCTTCCATGCTATAACAAATAACGTCATCCACTTTAAACATATACGCTTCGAAATTTGATAATTTATCTCCAGGATATCCACATCCTGTAACGATATCAATCATAAAACATCCTACTTTCTCTCGATCGATTGTTTTTCCATTTTTTTAGTTGAAAAATTATACACATACCCGATCATTTCTTCCAGTTCGACCAATGCTAATTTAGAATTGGTTTCGACTTGTGCACCTAAATCAATATTTAATCTCATGCCATCAAATACAAGTGAATTTGTCGGCGTATGACCATGAATAACAGGTTTATTTTTCGTGTATGTTAAGAGTTTTTTATTGTCTAATTCATAGAACTTTTCTTCTTTTATCCATAAAATGTCGCGGTTTTGTGTTTTCTTTCCATATGTTTTATCTATCCCCGCATGCGCATATACAAATTTATCATCTTCAAATGTGAGCGACAAGTTACGCACCCACTCGATAATAGAACTTGTTCCTTCTTCTTTAAATGTTTCATTGATTTGCTTTGATGCTTCAATTCCTCCGTACATACTCCACATTGGACTTTTATTATCAAGATACCAAACCATCATTTCTTCATGATTTCCAGTTGTCACATGCACATTTTTATATGCTTGCTCAAGGTTTCGCAACTTTTTTAATACCAATCCGCTCTCGGGACCTCGATCAATCATATCACCAATCACCACCAACTGATCTTTGGTTGGTGAAAAAGATGCATACTCAAACAATGCCATCATTTCATAATAACTTCCATGAATATCACTTATTGCAAATCGTCTCATTGTTCATTAGCCACCTTAGTCTAAATTTATTTAATGTTTTTTTGCTATAATCGATTTGAACAAATCCTTCTAACTCTAACCAAATAAAGTGTAATAAATTTTGGACGTGATTTTTCCGCTTTCGTTTCCACTCTTCATCTTCATTGATACGATAAAGGTTATATTGAATCATTTTTTCATGCAATTTTTTGTTGTAAATCTCTTTTTCTTGAAGATACTTTCCATTTCGTTTAAATAAAAAATACGTATCTCCCATTTTAATTTTTCCTTCACATTTTACATCTTTTTTTTCTGCTATAAAGTCGTGCGACATAAAACTAAACAGTAATTCATCTTCTTCTAAAACACGCAAAAGTATAACTCCTGCTTTATCATAACCCATTACGATTCCCTCTCCAATAAGTTCTCGAATTCGTTTTTTCACTTTTTTCATTGTTATCCCTCGTTTCTTTTTATATCTTTCTCATTATATCATTTTTTTATCTTTTTTTCATATTTATACCATTTCCATTTATAATAAAGAAAAACAAGAGAGGAATGACAAAAGTTGATCAAAAGCACATCGATGTATTACGGAGATATTTGGGAAAGCGATGGGAAAACTGTATTAGAATTATTGTTTTTTTATGATCGTTGGAAAACACCTAATCGCGCACATATTACGGTTTATGAAAATAAAATCGATTCTATCTCTTGTTATGTTTACCACTCATTTCGAAAAATGAATTTGGAACAAACCGAAATCATTCACAAACAAGAAGCCAAAGACATGGAAAAAGAAATCTTACAAGCAGCCACGATGTTTCAATTCCTTAAAAACATTCCTTTTTCAGAAATAAAAGAAGTAGATTTTAGAGAAACAAAGCACTTAGTATTCATCGACTTTACTATTCCGACAAGCCCTTTTACGTTCACCTTTTTATTGCGTAAATTTAACGAAGACGTTGTCATTAAAATTCTCAGTTTTGAATGCAGAAGTGAACAATCATTTATTCATTCCTTTTTCCTTCATTCAAAACATCGAATTCGATTATTACCTTATCTTGAAAAGATGCTGGTTTAGCATCTTTTTTTCAAGGTTTTTATTTTTTTTCTAAAAATATAAAACATCATCTTTAAAAAGTGAGGAATTTAAATGAAAAAGTTAACGCTTCAAGAAGCTTTACACATTATGTCTTCTCATACCGATCTTATCATTCCATTAGCAAACGGAGAACCTGACGCTCTTTTAACGGCTGTAGATGAACATCCTGAAGCATTTACATCTCTTCGCATTCATCAAATGTTCGAATTAAAAGATCGCACCTATATGCATGGAACTTACCCTCATATTACTTATATAACCTATTTTATGAGTCGTTTTGCTCGAAAAGCATTTTTAAATGGAACATGCGAACTTATTCCAAACCATTTTCACCAAATGCCTCGATTACTAGAAAGCAATACCGACAAACCCATTGTAGTGTGCCAAGCATCAACCATTGATGAAGAAGGTTATTTTTCTCTTGGAACAGAAGCAGACTATGCTGCAGCTTTTATTGGGAAAATTCCATTTTTACTTCAAGTAAATTCATTTATGCCTAGAACTCATGGAACTAACCGCATCCACATTAGCCAAATCAGCGGTTTTATTGAGCATAATCAACCACTTTTTGAATTACCTTCTTTAGAGCCTACTGAAATAGACGAAAAAATTGCTTCTTTTATTGCTGAACGTATTTCAAATGGTTCAACTCTCCAAGTAGGTATCGGAGGAATCCCGAACGCCGTTATTCAATTACTAGAGCATCATCAGCACTTAGGAATCCATACCGAAATGTTAACGGATGGAATTGCAGAGCTTGCTCAAAAAGGAGTAATTGATGGAACCGCTAAAAAAACGCATCAAGAAAAAATCATTGGTTCTTTTGCACTTGGAACAAAAAAACTATATGATTTTATTCATGAAAATTCCAATCTTCAAATGCTACCCGTCAATTATGTAAACGATCCACGAAACATTGCAAAAGAAGATAATATGATCGCCATCAACGCTACTACCGAAGTCGATTTATATGGACAATGCGCTTCGGAAACTATCGCAGGAAAATATTACAGTTCTTCAGGCGGGCAAGTTGATTTTGGCACAGGCGTCCGTTTTTCTAAAAACGGAAAAGGATTCATTTGCTTATATTCAACAGCTAAACATGATGAAATTTCGCGTATTCAACCATTATTAACACCCAATTCGATTGTGACAACGTCTAAGAATGATGTCGATTTCGTGGTAACTGAATATGGAATAGCTGAATTAAAAGGAAAATCATTAGCTAAACGAGCAGAAGAATTAATTCGCATCGCTCACCCAAAATTTCAAGAAGAATTACGTTTTGAAGCAAAAAAATTAGGCATTCTACACTAAAAAAATAAAAGAGGAATTCCTCTTTTATTTTTTTAGTGAAAAAATGTCGAAAGATATCGAAAAACCACTTGCGATTATTTGAAAATCCTTTATTATTATATAGTAATTAGTAAGTTTTTTTAGGAGGAAACAACATGTTAGTAATGGACAAAATTAGCTCACAAGAAATGCTAAAAAAATTAAAACCCGAATCAAAATATCCGAAAGAAATCGCTTCTCAATTGTATAAAATAGGAGATGAAGTCGATTGCACGGTAACAGCTATTCATCCTACGACAGGGGCATTTATTAACACTGTTGATGGAGCAAGTGGTCTTATCCATAAGTCAAACGTTTTAAAAGATCAATTTGTGCGTCCTGAAGAATATTTTTATGTGGACCAACCAATAAAAGGTATTATTGAAGCATTTGATGATAAAGGAAATGCAAAAATTACTGTTTTTCATTTAAATTTAGTTCCTTTGCGCGAGCAAGATTCTCATACCGTTGACCATATTTTAGAAAAAGCTCGCCAAGAAAATATTAAATTAATGGAAGAAATGAATAGAATGAAACGTGAATTAGAACAATTTCACGAAAAAGAAACAAGTGTTATTTTAGATAAAATACATAGCATTGTTCCTGAAGTTTCAGAAAGTACAAAAAAATTCGTTTCACATTTAGTGAAAGAACATGGAATTTCAGAAGTTTCTCTTACATTACCTCGCACCATTGCTTCATTTGATCCAAGCTATGCACTAGCAAAAGATTTAGAACGCAATTTAAAACGGGGGTATCTTTGACTCGTTAACATTTTTTTCAAGCGCCCATGCAGCAAAGCGTTGGGTTCAACGAGTCGATAAAGAGTGTCTGATAGAAGATGCGCACGATATCCTATTAAGCAATGTAAAAAAAGGCTTTATTTTAATTCAAACTTCTTCTTATATGTATATACGTCATCAACACGTCGTGTTTGCTTGCAAACGATATAAAGGTGGAACACCGACGGAATTTGCAGTTGCGACCATTTTGTATTGGGATAAATTTAAAAAACGAATGGGAAAATGGTTAGACGCAAACGCACAATAAGATAATGATAAAAAATAAAAAAACGTTCTTTAAAGAACGTTTTTTTTGTCATAAATGGGGAATACTACAAGTAATACAACATTTTTAAACTTGCATTTTTTCTTATTTGCTATATGATGAGAATAGGTGACAAAATGTTGACCAAAATTCTATATTGGAGGATTGTATAATATGTACCAAACAAACAGTGAAGTAAACGTAGAAGAATTACGAAAGCAAATCCAGAATATTCCTACTTACAATCAAAAAAAGAAAACAGCAAAAGATTTGTATCAAATAGGGGATATTGTTGAATGTACGATCACAGGAATTGACCAAATGCTAGGTGCATTTGTGAATACAATAGATGGCGCAAGCGGTCTTATTCATATTCGAAATATTATCGAAAACGAAGATGTCAATCCAGTAGATTATTTTGAACACTATCAAAAAGTACAAGGGAAAATAGCAGGCTTTGATAAAAAAGGAAATGCCAAAATTACGGTTTTTCATTTAAATCTAGATAACAAAGAAGAAGAGACCGAAACAATAGTAGAAACACCAAGAAAAGGACATATCATGAACTTTCCTAAAGTATCTTCTGAAACATCGCTTCAATCGCTACAAGAAGAAAATGAAGCGTTATTAAAACGAATTGAAGAATTGGAAAATAAACAAAATAACGTGAAACAAAAAGAATTAGATACATTGAAAAAAGTCATTCAAGCAGTTGTTCCTTCTCTTTCTCCTAAAGCGGAAGAATTAATGGAACAATTAATAGATGAACACGGTATCTCTCATTTTTCAATGGGTGTTTCTCGTGCAACCATGGTATTTGACCCAAGCTTGGAATTAATGAGAATGATTCAACAAAACATTGAAAGAGGTTATCTTTGACCAGTTTCGATTTTTTTCTACAAGTCATGCAGCAGGTCGATTAGTTGGACGTTTTGATAGTGAGCAACCTGTTGAAAATCTTCATAATGCTTTATTAGATGATTTACAAAAAGGAACATTATTACTTTCAACTTATAACGATCTTTATATTCGTTATCAAGATAAAATATTTGCGTGTAATCCTCACCGTTATGGAACAGAAAAAGATTATGCTGTTCCTACGATTCTTTCAGCAGGAATGGGATTAAAAGCACTACAAAAATCAATATAGTAAAATAGGATAATAATAAACAATAAAGTGATTGAATCATTCAATCACTTTTTTTTGTTTTAAATAACTTTGATGTATGCTATAATAAGTGAAATTTAGTTATAGAAAGGAAGAAATATCATGGAAACCAAATTTAATCCAAAAGATATCGAAAAGAAATGGTACCAAAAATGGCTGAATCAAAAAGCGTTCGAATCAAAAGGAGAAGAAGAAAAAACGCCTTATTCCATTCCTCTTCCACCCCCAAATGTAACAGGAAAACTTCATTTAGGTCATGCGCTTAATTTATCGATTCAAGATGCCTTAATTAGACGCAAACGAATGCAAGGGTTTGATACATTATGGATTCCTGGAACGGACCATGCAGGTATTGCTACACAAGCAAAAGTAGAAGAAAAACTGCGCGAAAAAGGACTTTCAAGATACGATCTCGGAAGAGAAGCTTTTTTAGAAGAAGTTTGGAAATGGAAAGATGAATATGCTCAAAATATTCACGATCAATGGGCTTCAATGGGTATTTCGATTGATTACTCAAAAGAGCGTTTCACACTTGATGAAGGATTATCAAAATCCGTAAAAAAAGTATTTGTTGAATTGTACAAAAAAGGACTCATCTATCAAGGGAATCGTATTATTAGTTGGGATCCTGTATTTAAAACCGCGCTATCTGATATTGAAGTAAATCTTCAAAAAGAAGAAGTAGAGCTTTATTATCTAAAATACACATTAGAAGATGGTACTTCGTTTATTCCTGTTGCCACAACGCGACCTGAAACGATTTTTGGAGATGTAGCCATTGCAGTTAATCCTAAAGACGAACGCTATCAAGATTTTATCGGTCGTTATGCAATTGTTCCCATTAGTGGTCAACGAATTCCTATTATTGCTGATGAGTACCCTAAAATGGATTTTGGAACAGGCGCCATTAAAGTAACACCTGCACACGATGCAAATGACTTTGAAATTGGAAAACGTCATGATTTAGAAACTATTACTATTTTAGATGAAGAAGCGAATTTAAACGAAGTAACAGGAACATACCAAGGTCTTTCTCGTTTTGAAGCACGAAAGAAAATTGCAGAAGATTTACAAACACAAAACCTTCTCATCAAAACAGAAAATTATGAAAAAGAAATTGGCTATTCTGAACGTTCCAAAGAAGAAGTAGAACCGAGACTTTCTCTTCAATGGTTTGTTAAAATGGATTCTCTTGCTGAAAAAGCACTAGCATTTCAACAAACAGAGGAAAAAATCAACTTTGTTCCCAAAGAAGCAGAAGAACGTTATCTTCGATGGATTTCAAATGTTCATGATTGGTGTATTTCAAGACAACTTTGGTGGGGACATCGTATTCCTGTTTGGTATTGCGATTCCTGCCAGGACATGACCGTAGAAGAAATCGAACCTACACAATGCAAACATTGTGGTTCAAAAGAAATCAAACAAGATGAAGATGTATTAGATACGTGGTTTTCATCAGGCTTATGGGCATTTTCAACATTAGATTGGATTGATGACAGTCCGCTTTATCAACGCTATTATCCAACGAGCGCACTTGTTACAGCGTACGATATTATTTTCTTTTGGGTTTCACGAATGATTTTTTCTTCATTAGAATTTACAAAACAAAAACCATTCCAAGATGTATTGATTCACGGACTCGTTTTAGATAAAAATGGAGATAAAATGAGTAAGTCCAAAGGAAACGGAATTGATCCGATGATTTTAATTGAGGAACACGGAGCGGATGCACTACGTTACATGTTGTTAACAAGTATTTCGCTTGGAAATGATATGAAGTTTAATAAAGAAAAAGTAGAAAGTGCGCATAATTTCGGGATCAAACTTTGGAACGCTTCGCGTTACATTTTAATGAATCAACCAGAAGGCTTTACGTTTAATGGACTTCCCGAACTAAGTGAATTATCAAGTGCTGATAAATGGATTCTTAGTCGTTTAAATAGGACGATTAAAATCGTGAATGATTCATTTGAAGCGTACGATTTTGCAAAAGCTGGACACCAAATTCGATCTTTTTTCTTCGATGAATTTTGTGATGAATATATTGAATTAACAAAAGATATGAATGAGAAAGAAAAGGAAATCGCTTTTTCCATTTTATTTTACAGTTTGGATCAGATTTTACGACTTCTTCATCCATTTATGCCATTTTTAACAGAAGAAATTTGGTCAAATCTTGGATGTAACGAAGGACTTTTAATGGTAGAAGCATTTCCATCTTTTGATGAAAAACTGAGTTTCGAACAAGAAGAAAAAACGATGGAACAATTGATTGAATTAATTTCATCCGTTCGTTCCCTTAAACAACAAGCAAATGCAAAAGAGTATCTGCCAATGTTTATTGATACAAAATTGAATGATTTAAAACGTTATCAAAAAAACATTCGAAGACGTTGTAAAATTAACTTTTTATCGTTCGCTTCTAAAGACCATTTTTATGGAAAATCTGTTACTCTTTCCTTAACAAATGCGGAAGTTCACCTTCCTTTTTTAGGATTATACGATATTCAAGAAGAAAAAAATCGATTACAAAATGAGGCACAAAAATGGCAAAAAGAAATCAATCGTTGCCAGGAACTACTCTCTAAAGAAAGTTTCATTCAACGAGCAAAACCAGAAATTGTTCAAAAAGAACGTGATAATTTACACCTTTATCAAGAAAAATATGCAAAAACATTACAACTTTTACACGACATTACACAAGAGTAAGACTTCCAAAAAGGAAGTCTTTTTTTTGGAAATTAATTCTACTTCGTAGGTTTTCATGGTATGATGCATTTATACAAAAATAGAGAGGAATGATAAAAGAATGGAATGGATGAGTTTAATTAGTGTCATGGCGTTATATGGAGTAATCTCTTATAGTTTTTCAGTAATGGATCAATCCCCTCGTTCCATGACTTATAGTTTTTATGGTTCGATTGTTGGAAGTAGCTTTATTTTGACAACAGAAATGCTATCATCTTCATTATTTTCAACAACAATTAATATTTTATTATTCATCATTATGTTCATACTTTTAATCGCTGCATTTGGCTTGTATCTATGGATTTATACATTGCCTTATTCCCTCGGTTTAGGTGCGACAAAAGGATATGATAAATTATATGCTCGTGTATGGACGATCGTCGGAGTTCTATCCTTCGGGAGTTTGTTAATTCATCATGAATCTTCTTGGTTAGCTAACACA
>Ga0209463_1000898_pt1 | contig 19915 bp, 16 predicted proteins | sample AgamicMgSfrz_FD_187169 | JGI IMG/M metagenome (GOLD analysis project Ga0209463, IMG submission 187169) | Agave microbial communities from Guanajuato, Mexico - Mg.Sf.rz (SPAdes) (version 2) | ecosystem: Host-associated > Plants > Phyllosphere > Phylloplane/Leaf | place: Guanajuato, Mexico... | reverse complement strand
CAACAGGAATCAGTGCCTTTCTGCCTTGCTCGACCATACGTACTTGATTAGGCCACACTTTCGAAGTAGGCCGCATCAGGAGCAGCATGTAGTGGGGGGGAGGAATCGATTCTGTTGAAGCGAAGCGTTTGCGTTTGTCCCCGGATTTCCCCCTATACAGGAGGAATTCAAACAAATCAGGGGACAACCAGCGATCGGAAGACGATCCGCTCCCGGAGCGTCTACCTCGGCCCAAGCTCACTTCAACCCAAAGTGCCTAGTCGATAAATCCTTCCATGACCACCGTCGGCATCATATTCGTCTGCCAAGCGCCTTTGCCGTAACCACCGTTATACCCTGGAGTGGCTTGCGGCTCCCAGTAAAATACGCCTTTACCTTTGCCGTTTGGCAGGTTGCGGATTTGATTTTTCATGGCGGCTACGAAGCTTTTGCCTGCAGCAGCCTGGTTATTGTCCATGCCAATCTCGGAGATGATGATTTCTTTGCCGTAGCGATTGATCAGGTCTTTCGCATTGTTCACCGTGTTCGTCACCGCTGTGTTCCATCCGGAAGCCGAAGGATAGAGGGACATGGCAATCATATCGAAGTTAGCCCCATTATTGATTAATCCACCAATATTCCATACATACAGCGCATTGTCGTCTCCGCCTGCCAGATGGACAATGGTTTTGGTTCCTGTGCTCATGGACTTCACGGCATTATGCCCCGTGTTCACCAGCCATGCGTAATTCTTCATGTTCGTGGAAGCTTTACCATCCTCCCATAACATGCCGTTGCTGGTTTCGTTTCCGATCTGTACCCAGTCAGGCGTCACCCCTTTGCTCTGCATGGCCGTCATCACATCGCGCGTATGATTCCATACTGCGTCCATCAGCTGCTGGAAGGTGTAATTTTTCCAGGCTGCCGGTTTGGTTTGTTGACCAGGGTCTGCCCATGAATCACTGTAGTGCAAAGTCAACATGACGCTCATGCCCGCATTTTTGGCCCGCTGTGCCAAAGCTGCGGCGCGATCCTTATTCATATATCCGTTGCCGTAATCATTGGAAGGATTAACGAACACCCGAATACGAACCGAATTGATCTGATAATCGTTTTTCAAAATATCAATAATGTCACGCTGTACACCATTTTTGTCTTTCCATTTGTAACCTTGGGCTTCCATGCCTGGTACCCAACTGATATCTGCCCCTTTGGCGAAGCTGGGTGCTGCTCCTGCGTGCTGACCTGCAGGCAGCATAATGGAAGTAAACAAAAGAACGAGAACAAGTGCAATGGATGTTTTGTAACCCCTTACAAATCTGGACATTAAAATATTCCTCCCTGAATATTAGAATGAGTTGCAATCTAATTATAGGTGGGAGGTGCCGTTCGACTACAGGGTTTATTTCCAATATTTTGGTTGTTTTTCAAACCACTCCGCTGATTGGTTTATCGGTAATATGAAAGGAAGCTGCCCCGCATTGGGACAGCTTCTGGTATGTTTTCTGCGATCGTAAGGAAGCACATTAGTTCATAGGCAGCAGTTTTCATTTTCAACTAACCGGCGTCGTTTGTGGTGCTGGAGTTGGTACATGAGGTGCGATAGGACGTTTTTTACGTTTGAGGTAGCGATTGGTGAAGCGATTTTCTATAACTTCATAAGAAATATGAGAGATTAAGGTTGCGATAATCAGACCGGCCACAAATGTGATGGATACCGATACATAATCAGGCAGATTGAAACGTGCCATTACACGCTGGAAGGGAAATAGGGCAAAGGGATGCAGGAGATAAAAGCTGTAGCTTATCGTCCCGAAGTACTGGAAAAAGCCAGTTCTCATTACATTCGATAAAACCCCGTGTTCTTTGATGATCAGGTAGAAGAAATACACGCCGAAAATGATGGAAAAATAAATATCCCCGAAGTACGTAGCCAGATAAATGATGATTAAGGCTAAAAGCGAGTGTAACTTGGAGGGGAGAAAATTAAACTTTTCACTAGCGTAGTAGGCCAAAACTCCTGTGAGAAAGAACAGTGCTCGCGGCATGCGAATGACGACTGCCAAGCTGATGACAAGACCCAGTATAATCAGAAACCACTTCATGTATTTGTTGTTAAGGGGCCGGAGTGATACGAAGAAAATGACGCTGACCAAATAAAAAGCAAATTCATAGCTGAGTGTTCTCGCATTTCGGACAGCTTCTTCAAGTGGAAAAACACCTGGAAGCATGAACAATCCGTAAATGAAATTCAAAATGTATTCGGAAGCCGTCAAATTGGCTAACCAATCAAATTGAATGACAGGCCCTGCCACAAACATAATGACAAGCAAGGGGAGGTAGACAGGATAAATTCGTATGATGCGATTATAGACAAACTGTCCGATCTTCCCGTGTTTCACTAAACTTTGAACAATGAGATAACCACTAATCATGAAAAAAACATCAACACCGATTTCTGCCAAGACCAAGGTAGCGTGCTCGTTTAAAGTAAGATAACCGCCATTAATCGACATGGATATAACATGTCCGACAAAAACCATTAGTGCACATAATCCACGCAGTCCGTGAATCGTATGGTTCTTACTCACGTCTACACCATCTCCAATTTAAATGATTATTTGTCTATTGAGGCAAGAGTATCATGTATGTATTCACAACCCACCTTTCGTTACAGCCTTTGAAATGAAACCAAGGGTTAACAGCCAGTGTGTTCCGATTGATGATACAAAATGTATCATTGTGATATTTGAATCATAACACTTGATAAATTAATTGACAATAAGATAAGAAAAATTTGAAAATTTCATTTTCTTTTCATTCTATTTCGGTCGTACGCAAAAAAAGACAAATAAAAAAAGCCGTCCGAAGACGGCTTTTCTACCCGTGGCGCTTTTTGAAACCTTGATCCGTATCCCGCGCCTCCACCAGTCTCATTTAATTTGAGCTAGTGGATCGGGTAAGGGACACGTTCAACATGTGATTAGAAATGTTGACGCACCTCCTTTCCTTGTGGCAAGAGTATACAACATCTGATTTCGGAAAGCTAGTCTTTTTTTCGTGTTAATGCAAATTATTTTTCGGTCTGGAACATCGTGATATCCCGTGCGTAATGACTCTTCGTTCCGTTCTCGTTATGAATACGCACGCTATCTTCGCTGATCCGCTCGACAATCCCGCGACCCACTTCGCAATATACACCAGCCGGGTCCTCTTGCCATGCCGTTACGACACATTGGGACAGGGCAGCTGTGAAAAATTCTATATTTTTTTGTAACGTTCTAGGTTTATTCGATTTCATTATATACTCCTTTAATAACGACGTATTTGGAATAAGGACAGCAACCGGACCAAATCGCACTGTACCTCACTTTACTCTGTCTATTGCACTTTGTAAAGGGATGGAAAAAGTTATCGTCATGCGGTATCATTTACATAAATTTTACACTACTTTTACACTGCGATGACGCTTGTAAGCATTCACGGATAGTACAATTATAGTAGAACCAACTAAACAGGATTGATATGCAACACATTCGGAGGCCATACATGCATAGAGATATTAAAACAGGCAATTATGTTAACCGTGACTTAAGCTGGGTTGAATTTAATCGTCGTGTGCTTCAGGAGGCTCAGGATCCTACCACACCTCTGCTGGAACGGTTGAAATTCCTCGGAATTGTAGCCAGTAATCTGGACGAGTTCATGAGTGTAAGGGTAGCGGAGACGAAAGAGAAAATTAAAGCAGGATTTACCCAAAAGGATTTCACAGGATACACCCCGTCCGGTTTATATCGGAGATTAATCAAACGAACAGGGGCTATGGTGGCAGAGCAATATAAAACGTATCGGGAATTGATTCGTCTGCTCGCCAAAAAAGGAATTGTTCTACAAGAGTATAACGAGCTTAATGGAACACAGCAACGGGCAATGGATCAATATTTTCATGATATTATTTTCCCGGTATTAACCCCCATGGCCGTGGATCAGAGCCGCCCATTTCCACTGGTGCATAATAAATCGGTCTACCTTGCCGTGATGCTTCAGAAGGAAGAAGAGCAGGAGGATGAGCCATTTTTTGCGATTGTTCAGGTACCATCCAATCTGCCGCGTGTCGTTCCCGTCCCTCTGCGTGCGAACAGCAAAAAGAAAACATTCATTTTAATAGAAGATTTGATTAAACATCATACACATACTCTGTTTAGCGGTTATATCCCGCTGGCTGTCCAGGAATTCCGGCTGACCCGTAACGCGGATCTTTTCATTAATGAAGAGGAAGCGGAAGATTTGCTGGAAGCCATTGAGAAAGAACTGCGGCGCCGGCGCCGGGGAGCTCCTGTTCGGCTTGAAGTCTGCAAGGATTTCCGTTCGGATGCCCTGAATGAATTGCAGGAAGAATTCGAGATTCAGGACCCGGTATATGAAATTGACGGTCCATTGGATTTGAGTTTCCTGGCTGGATTCGTGGACAGCCTTGATGGCTTTACCCATTTGAAATATAGCCCAGTGAAGCCGGTATATCCGCCGGAATTTTTACCACGGGAGAGCCATTTCGAACTGCTGCGCAAACAGGATGTACTCGTTCATCATCCCTATGAGTCGTTTGAACCTGTCACTGATTTTATATTGGAAGCTTCGGAAGATCCGCGGGTCATGGCCATCAAAATGACGCTATACCGGGTAAACGGGGATTCACGTCTCATTCCGGCATTGGCTCATGCAGCAGAGAGTGGCAAACAAGTGACCGTCGTGGTGGAGTTGAAAGCACGCTTTGATGAAGAACGCAACATTGCCTGGGCCCGTAAGCTGGAAAAGGCGGGCTGCCACGTTGTATATGGTCTGGTTGGATTGAAGACCCATGCAAAGATCATTCTTGTCGTGCGCAGGGAACAGAGTGGTCTCAGACGTTACGTACATGTTGGAACAGGCAACTATAACGAAAGTACGGCCAAAGTGTATACAGACGTAGGACTGTTCACCTCCAATCCGATTATCGGCGAGGATGCATCTGAACTCTTTAATGAGATAACCGGTTATTCCGGACCGAAGGCGATGCAGGCTTTCCGTGTTGCTCCGGATGGCATGAAGGATGAACTGTTTTCACTCATACGCAGGGAAACGGAGCATGCGCTTAAGGGGAAACGGGCCCGTATTATTGCCAAAATCAACTCGTTATCTCACCAGGATATGATTGATGAACTATATGTTGCGTCCCAGGCTGGCGTACAGATCGATCTGATTGTTCGCGGGGTGTGCTGCTTGCGTCCAGGTGTCGAGGGGCTCAGTGAAAATATTCGCGTGATCAGTATTGTGGATCGATTTTTGGAGCACTCTCGTCTGTTTTACTTTGAGAACAGCGGGAACCCGGATGTGTATATCTCCAGCGCAGACTGGATGACCCGGAATCTGAAACGAAGAATTGAGCTGATGTGCCCGGTATTCGATCCATCACTTAAGAAGATGCTTGTCGACATCCTGAATCTGTCCCTGAATGACAATGTGAAAGCAAGGGAATTGATGCCTGGCGGCAATTATGTATTTGTGGAAAACGAAAAGCCCCCGCTGAGAAGTCAGACGGAGGCAATGGGCATTATTCCTTGGAAGCCAGCAGAGTCGAGTATATTAACTTAACGTCCCAGGCTTCTTCCAGATCCTTGGTGGCCTCTTCGAGGCCATGCATTTCCAGTAACGGCTCGGCTGAACAGATGAGTTTGATCTGCAGCGAGCCGTTTTCTTTGGTTACACGTATCGCAGCGATTCGCTCTGAACGATGAATGGCTTCGGCTATGCGCAAAATGGAGCCCAATCGGTGGGCGTGTCGTTCATCCGAATCCTTCAGAATGTCCCGGTGCTTATTCAGCAGCTGGGGCGTTCTTTTTTTGGGATGATAATCGGCTGCGATAGCTGTCAGCACGGTTTCCCGGTGTGAAAGTCCGTATATGCCCGCATTCATGATCCAATAAGCCGAGTGCTGGGGATAACGGAAATAATTGATCTGTTTTCCTGCTCCATGAAGCATGCAGGCGGTATACAGGATTCGTGCATCTGCTGGTTTGGGTGTGTCCCCATCTAATATCTCATAGAGCACAGCTGCATCCTGGTGGATTTGTTTCAGCTTCTTCTCCGGGACTGGCGGGCCAAAATGAATGAAGTTACGGATGCTGTCCTCCAGTGCGCTAGGCGCGGCTGGGCGATAGGGAATCATCAGATCACGCAGAATTCCGTCTCGTAGTCCCGCTCCGCTTACGACATAACGATCTCCTTGAATGATCTCGAAGACCGTTTTGAGAATCAGAACACCGGGCACAATGATGTCAGCACGGTCCTTCGCCAGACCAGGCACTTTTTTGCGCTGACCCGATGTCAGATAAGGCAGTGATTTGGACAGGTTCTCCATGGCTGAAGCACTGATCTCGTAGTGGTGGGTCACCGGTAACGAGTATTGTGTTCTTTTTTGCTCAATTTTGGCCAGAGTACGCATGGTACCACCAAGACCGATGAGCGGAAGGCCCGGATACTGACGGACCCAATCCTGATCTTTTAGTGCCTGAATGACATCATTGCACAGCGCAGCAACATTGGCTTCAGACCAGGAATCCTCCCTGCCATACCTTGCATGCGAGTTCACGGCACCGATAGGCAGAGAGATGCTGTGAAGTCTTTTGCGATCCCGAAATATGGTGACTTCGGTACTGCCGCCACCGATATCCACGACATATCCATCTTGCAGATCAATGGATTGAATAACCCCAAGAAAGCCGTAATACGCTTCCTGATCTCCGGACGCACATTCAATCTCAAGTCCAGTTTCCTCTTCAAGCCAGCCAATGATCTGTGCAGCGTTGCGTGCATTGCGAATGGCAGCTGTTGCCGCTGCCCGGATCACTTTCGTTTGGAATGCGTCGCAAGTAGCCTTGAACTGCTGCAAGACCGTGATGGCTTGTTCCAGCGAATGACGCAGAATCTGTCCATCCTCTTCAACAACGTTGCTGAGGCGGGCAGCATATTTATCTTCATGAATGATCCGGTAAGCTCCTTCCTGATCCAGTTCGTAAATGACGAGACGAATGGAGTTGGAGCCAATATCGATAATGCCGAGGGTTCCTTTTGAGTTCATATGCATCTCCTTCTAGACAGGTATTCTACCCAAGTTGCAGCAGGGCAGCCATGGCTTCCGGTGAACCTGGAGGGGTGGAGGAGAAGGGCGTGGTCAGCATTACCACAATAATGAAGACAATGAAACAGGCAAACAGGATGCAGCTTACGGCAAAACCGCGATTGCGTTTCTTCATAAACAGCCGAATACCTGTAACGAAAAGAAGTACTGTGACGGCGACCAGCACGATGGACATGGCGACATAGGCTATGCCATACAGTGATTTGAAAAATGCTTCCATATTTTCTGAACGCTCCTTAGATCCTCATATTTAAGCCTTTCCATTACATTCCTTAGTAGCATACGACAGATTGATGCGTTTGAAAAGTAAACCGGGCGTGTGTGCCTTTACCTAAACAAGCCTATGGACGCTTCCAACGGAAAAGGGGCAACCGCCTTGGACAGACATCCAAGAGAGGACGGCTTCTGTTGAGTATGTATATGGAAGGACCATTGTTCAGGAGAGGAGATTAACCCATGTCAAGACAGCTTGCAAGCAAATGGCTGAAGACGGCGGCACTGATGAAATATCCGGTAGCGGCTGTCCATATCCCGCAGACGATGGCATTTAATTCGAGAAATCTGCTGCACATGCTCAGCCGATATGGAATGGTGTATATCAAACCTGTAGTCGGTGGCGGAGGTTATGGTGTTATCAGGGTATCGACAAGCGGGGGAAGCTACCGCTATACGCATATGAAAGTTACACGTACATTTACCAACTACGGTCAGATGTATCGCTCTCTGGTACGGGTTAAAGTCAAACGAAGATACCTGATCCAACAGGGAATCCATTTGGCGACCATACAGGGCAGGCCTGTGGATTACAGAGTAAAAGTCGTCAAAACCGAGCGAGGCTGGGTTTTCCGGTCCATGGTAGGGCGTTGGGCTCGTCCCGGATTGTGCGTAACCAATCTGAGCAAAGGGGGAACGATGCTGCAAGGCAGAAGGGCCCTTGGTCTATCTCTTCCTCATATATCCAGCAGACACAAACGCCGGGAGATGCGTTCTTTGACGTTGACGTGCACGCAGATTATGGAAAGGCAGTTTCCAGGAGTCGGACAGCTCGGATTCGATTACGGGCTGGATCACTCCGGGAAGATATGGATTCTGGAAGTGAACACCAGACCCCAATAAAAATAGTCAAAAATATAAAAAAAACCAAGATTACACCGATAAACATATAGAGAAAACCTTTTGGAAAACGTTTGAAATGAAATGAAACTGGGTAATTTACTCGCAATACATCTTAAAACTATGAATTGAAGCTAAAAAAAATTCTCTGACATGCGTTCTAATAGAAACGTTACGATCCTGTGCATAACTAATGTCCACATTATCCACGCTGCTTAATCAACATTTTTACCATTTATCAACAACCTATGCACAGGATTTCCACAAAACCTTGTGGATAACAGAACGCTTGTTCTCTTTATAAATCTCTGATATGATAGTTTTGAGGAAAAAAAAGGAAAGGTTGTGGCGGGAAATGGCTATGTTATCCGATGAGATGTTATTGGATTCCTACCATAAGGCGATTGAGCTTAATCTCGAGAGAGATTTCATCGCGCTGCTATTGGCAGAAATCCATAAGCGCAAACTGGGTACCGACGTATCTGCCATTCTTCACTAGAGATCCTCATTGCAGGCAATTCTACAGGTTTCCGGACATGTCCCATTGTGCTACAGACCAAAGGGTGCTTGTGTGGCAATGGTGACAGTACAACATATGAATGCAACCGTTTTCGTTTCCGTCTTCTTCTACCATGGAAGTCTGTAACGAATAGGGGCTGTACGGTCCGGTGTAATCGTCCAATTTGCCGCATTCTGACAGTCCCTGAAGGCAGTGGGGACAAGCCTGCTCCGGTACAACCAGACCGTTACACAGCGGGCATATATAAGACAAGGGTATCCCTCCTGATATTAAATGTTCAGGAGTAAGATACCCTTTTTTGTGTCATTTATGTGATTGGAACAAAACTATCGTTTCATGTTACTGCTGTGTCCTGGGGACAACTTCGCATCCGGATCGAAGTAAACCTTCGCATTGTTAACTGCGGTTGGTGCTTCGCCGAATCCAACAGCGATCAGCTTCAGTTTGCCTGGGTAAGTGGTGATATCCCCGGCAGCGAAGATGCCTGGAATGGACGTTTCCATACGCGAGTCAACGACGATGGAGTTGCTGTCAATTTCGATGCCCCACTCCGCAATCGGTCCAAGCGATGATACGAATCCAAAGTTGACGATAACGGCATCCACGTCAATTTCTTGTGTTTCTTTGGTTTTGACGTGTGACAGCGTGACTTTGGTAATGGTCTCTTCCCCATGGAGCTCCGTGATTTCGGTAGGTGTAACCACGTTAACCTTGGAATTCATCAGGTTTTCCACACTGTGCTCATGAGCACGGAATTTGTCACGGCGATGAATCAGGGTTACCTGTTCTGCGATCGGTTCCAGCATAAGTGCCCAGTCTACAGCAGAGTCACCGCCACCACTGATCAGCACCTTTTTGCCCGCAAAGGCGTTCAGATCACTGATGAAGTAATGCAGGTTCGATTTCTCGAACTTGGCTGCACCTTCAAGCTCCAGACGACGCGGTTCAAATGCGCCAACACCTGCAGTGATGATTACAGCTTTGGCATGATATTCGTTCACATCGGTTTTGACGATGAAATGACGCTCGTCCAGTTTTTCAACGGATACGACTTTTTCTTCAAGACGGATATTCGGGTTAAAGTGGCTCATTTGCTCAATCAGGTTGTTTACCAGTTCCTGAGCCGTTACTTTGGGAAACCCTGCAACGTCATAAATGTATTTTTCAGGATAAAGGGCAGCCAATTGTCCGCCAAGTTGTGGCATGCTTTCAACCAGAGTAACGGATGCCTGACGCATCCCTCCGTAAAATGCGGCGAACAGACCCGCAGGGCCTCCACCAATAATAAGTAAATCGGTCATGTCATGACCGGCAGTTTGTGCAGTCAAGAATCAACAACACCTTTCTTATTTTAATAGGTAGTTAACAGAAATAATATAGCCGGACACATCATGTAGCCAGCGTTTGTTGCTGAACTGTCTTTCTCATTATAAACGGTGTAAACTGGGTTGCAAAGTTGGTAACTGGACTAACTTGGGAACAATTGATGAAGATCAGGTGAGAATAGGATGAAATTGGAAATGAAAGGTTATGAAAGATAACAAAAAAAACCTTGATATTTACCAGAAATACAGATATTCTTGACCTGTACTATGTGTTTTTTTGTCTAAATAAAAGCCAATTTGTAAAACGAAGACAAGACCTGCATTTTGTTGATTCTTGTGTATAATTTCACAACTTTAATTGGACATCGACATGCAAAATATTCAAATAAATTCGTGAAGTTAACATTTGTCGTCATAATGGATAAGACCTCATCCATATTTTGTAGTAAGTACAGCTGAAGGTATGCTACCCGAATGATGAAGCAAAACGTTGTAAAAGTAGATGATGTGATTGAAACCGGAAGGGGTTAAGACATGAGCAGCATTCCCAAAATCGTCATTCTCGGCGCGGGCTATGGCGGGATTTTAACAGCCCAGCGGCTGCAGAAGGAATTAAACTATAATGAAGCCGACGTCACATTGGTGAATCGGCATGATTATCACTATATTACAACACACCTACATATGCCAGCAGCCGGCACGGATTCGATTGAGCATGCGAGGGTGCCGATTTCCAAGCTGATTGATGAATTTAAGATTGATTTGGTCAAGTCGTCGGTGAAGGAGATTCGTCTGCAGGACCGCAAGGTCATTCTGGAAGATGGAACGTTATCCTATGACTACCTGATTATTGGACTTGGCGGTGAACCGGAGACCTTCGGTATTCCGGGCATGCTGGATCATGCCATGACAATTCGCAGCATTAACTCGGTAAGACTCATTCGTGAGCATATCGAATACCAGTTTGCTATGTACAAAAACGATAATAAACGTAACCGCATTCGTTTTGTTGTGGGTGGGGCAGGTTTTAGTGGAGTCGAGTTTGTGGCGGAGCTTGCTGACCGCATTCCGCAGCTGTGCAAAGAATTCGATGTAAACCCGAAAAATGTGCATATCTACAACGTAGAGGCAGCCCCTTCGGCCTTGCCTGGCTTCGATCCGGAGCTGGTAGAGCATGCAATGAATGTGCTCAAGAAAAAAGGCGTAACCTTCAAAATCGGTGTTCCGATCAAGCAATGCTTGCCGGATGGCGTCATCGTTGGTGAAGGGGAAAAAATCGATGCAGCCACAGTGGTATGGACCGGTGGAATCCGTGGTAACGCGCTGCTTGAACAAGCTGGACTTGAAGTGATGCGCGGCCGGGTTAAAGTGGATGAATATCTGCGAGCTCCAGGACATGAGCATGTCTATGTTATTGGCGACAATTCACTCGTATTTAATGGAGAAGGGCGTCCATATCCACCAACAGCCCAGATTGCCATGCAGCAAGGTGTGAACTGTGCCAAAAACGTTGTCGCTGCCATTCGCAAAAAGCAGCCACAGCCTTTTGTGTTTACCAGCAAGGGAACGGTTGCTTCGCTTGGTAAAGGGGAAGCCATTGCCGTGGTTGGCGGCAAAAAATACAAGGGCTGGAAAGCAGCCCAGCTGAAGAAACTGGTGGATCTCCGGTATTTGTTCATCATCGGTGGAATTCCGCTCGTGCTGAAGAAGGGGCGGTTCTTTGGATGAGACATTGCAGTGTTCAAGTCCGCGGCCTGCTTACGCGTGATGAGCTGGATCGTTATAATGCCCTGATGCAAGTAGGCGGTTACTTAGAGGAACAGAATCAGTATGACCTCGCTTATATTGTGCAAAAGGAAGTGGACATTCTCATCCTGCCTGCGATTGAGAGGCTGAAGGAAAAGGGACGGGATCGTGACCGGGCCACAGCCGAGTTTCTGGAATCGCTCAAGGCAATGGAAGAAGAAGAGGACCGGGATTAATTCGGGTTTTGAACATTTCTGGATACAATGAATACCAAAAAAGCACCGATGACTGTCTCCTGGTGAGAGCTGTCATCGGTGCTTTGTGTTTTAATTACAGTTTCAGCATGTCTTCAAGCGAACTTTCGTTCAGCAGGCTTCCCACATAGAACGAGCCGAATTCGCCATAACGTGCGCTGACTTCATCAAAGCGCATCTCGTATACCAGTTTTTTGAATTGCAGTGCATCGTCTGCAAACAGGGTAACGCCCCATTCCCAATCGTCGAAACCAACGGATCCGGTGATAATCTGTTTGACTTTACCCGCATAGCTCCGACCAATCATGCCGTGGCTGCGCATCATGCTGCGGCGTTCGTCCATGGACAGCATGTACCAGTTGTCGGCCAATTCGCGTTTTTTGTTCATTGGGTAGAAGCAGATATACTGGCGCTGTGGCAAAATCGGCTTGAGACGTGCAACGATTTCCGGGTTTTGCATCGGATCTTCGCCTTCTTTGCCAAGATAGTTGCTCAGTTCCACAACGCTGACGTAGGAATACGATTTGGTGGTGTATTGTGCAAACATCGTTTTGTTGAACGCGTTCTCGACTGCCTTGAGATCCTCTAGTGTTTCACGCAGGTGCATCATGACAAGGTCAGCTTTTTGGCCGACTACGGTGTAGACCACAGTGCTTCCTTTTGAGGAATCCTCGACACCCTTCCATTCTTTCCAAAACTCCTGAAGCTCGTCCAGTGCTACGGCACGTTCCTCGTCATCGGCTGCTTTCCAAGCGGCCCAGTTAATCGAGCGGAAGTCATGAAGGGCATACCAGCCCTCCAGTGTTGATGCGGCTTCGTTCATTGGTTTTGTTCCTCCTGCAGTTTATATTTCCAAATCCCATGAGGGACGGTTAAGAAAAACTATATCGTTTACATTGTATCCCAACATCGAGCACAAGGGCAAATGAAGAGAACATGAATATAGGAGGATTTATCCAGAAAGTTCGTTGCTTCGCCACATTTTTTGCGGTACACTAACTACTAGCCAGAGAAGAAAATACAGTAAGTTATGCAAAATAAGCCCTGAGTTCATAAGAAGAGGTGAATGTCACCCGATGCAGTTTATACCGGTGCTGGTATTGATGGTGTTATTTTTCGTGATGATGTTTGGGATCGGTTTCATTCTGAATATGTTGATGAAGACCACCTGGTTTCCGTCTTACCTGTTCATCATTGTGATCCTGCCTGTCGTGGTGTATTCCTTGTGGGATCACACGGCTTCACTGATGTCCCATCTGGGCTCGTTCCAGATCGTGGATTATCTGACCGGCGTGGCCGGGCTCGCAGGAGCCATCATCAGTGGTTGGACCATCCGCAAACTTCGACTGGGCGGGTATAAAATGTTTTAACAGGCCGGAGCTTCGTATCATGGCCTGACTGCCACGGCTAATTGAACAAAGAGTCTTGCCTTTCTCGTAACCGCTTACGCGAGCAAAGGGAGGGCTTTTTGTCATATGTAATGAAAAAGAGCATAAACGAACCGCTGAGCTGCATATACATGTGGATAACATTTTCTAAATAGTTTCACTTGTTTTATAGGGCTGGAGCTTTTATAGTAATCTAGCAACTCTGCGAAAACGTGAATGCTGTCGACCTAGGACGAAACGGAGCGAGAACAGGCCGTTTTTTTACCTGTTTTTGAACATTTGAAGATCGGACATTTATGATAGAATAGATAAACACACTTTTGGGGAGAAGGAGATCAAGCCATGCGCATGAAGAATTTGCTGCATTATACTGAACATCATCGCTACTGCGTATACAGGGAGTTTGGACTTAGTGCTCTGGACGACCGTATGCTTACCGGAGCATATCAGCCCATGGTAGGTGCTTTCGCGATTGGCTTGTATCGGCTGTTGTTTCAGCATCTTCCCGGTGAACAGGTCGGTTACTCGCCCCTTGAACAGCAACGTAAACTGTTCATGACACTTGGACTCGAGCCAAGTGAGAAGGGCCGCAAGTATTTGGTGGAGCAGGCTTCCAAGCTGGAAGCGGTCGGATTGCTTCAGACGTCACGCCTTTACATTCCGGAAAATGATGATTACATCTACGAATATGAGCTGCAGCCACCGCTGTCTCCGGCTGAATTCTTCCGTACACAGCACTTGACACTGCTGCTTCGTGACAAGATCGGCAAGTTTGCTGTCCTCTCTCTGCGTTCCGGATTTTCGGCAGTGGAGAACGGGGATGCACCTTATCCGGCAGCGAGCAAAGAAAATATTTCGGTTCCTTTTTACGATATATTTGAACTCAATACGCATGTTATAGATTACGAGCTGGAGCAGGCGCTTTCGGAAGTATCCACATCCGTACAGCGGAGTGGGACAAGTGTCGCGGCGGAAGAGCTTACGTTGAACTATGCCGACATTATTTTGCGTTTTCCGCGCGAGTCGGTGAACCGTCGTCATGTGGAAAAGCTCCGGTTTGATCACGAGCAGCTGGGTATTGTGAATTATGTGGTGAACAAGTTCAATCTCAGTGTGCAGGACGTGTGCCGTTTACTGGATGAGGATGATATCTTCAGCCCGCAAGGACAGCTCATGTTGGACGATCTTCAGCACAAGGCAAGCTTGCAGTTCCGTCAGACGAAGAAGCGTCAGGAGCAGCAGACCGTACAGGCAGCTAAAGTGGTAGCGCTAAGGCAGCATCTGGAGGAGCCTGAGCAGCAGAATGATTCCGGGGAACCACCAGTGGAACATGTGGTGCAGATGGAATACTATGTGGAGGTTCCGCCGCAGTTTGCAACCAAATGCGATATTCATCAATACAACATGATGCTTCGCAATGAGCCATATACACGACTGTTACAGACCTTTTTCCCAGGTGCCGTGCCGGATAATCTGGTCGATATTTTTGAGAAAATTGATCTGAGCTATAAGCTGCCTGGTGAAGTCATTAATGTTCTTATCCATTACTTGATGCAGCTCCTTGTGTCGGGCGGAGAACAGCGGATTAACCGCAACTTCGTTGAAGCGATCGCCTCCAATATGCTGCTGAAGCAGGTCAATTCATATGAGAAGGCAGTCCAATATATTCGTGACCAGGCCAAGGTAAAAGGCAAGCAGGCTGCTGGTGCAGCCGGAACCCGTACCCGTACATACGGCAAAGGAGCCAAAGCCAAGCCCGAAATCCCGATTGTGCAAGAGGTGTCAGCTGAAAGCGATGGCGTATCCGAGGAAGAGTTCGAAGAGATGATGAGATTCGCCCAGCAGATGCAGGCGAGCAAGCAAAAAGGAACTTCCTAAATATATTATGAATTGCAAACAAAAGGCGAGTCTCCTTATTAAAAGGAGGCCCGCCTTTTTGCATGTAAGACGATCTGCATTGCAAATATGCTGAAATCGTCTATCTCAAAATGGTGGTTGCCTTATTGCCTGCATAATCTTCAATAACGAGCTTCAGCGAGCTGCTGCTCGATGCAGGTGTGAAGGTCATCTCGCTCAATTTTGTTCTTCCCCGAATGATATACGGGAATTTTTGAGTAACGTAAGTCACCCCGAATTCGCGAGGCACTTCATTTTCATAAACATAGATCTTGTACCAGTCCTCCAGATCAGGCAGGGCAAGTGTGTACTTTCCATCATTTACCGTCACCTTTTCCTTAGCGTATGGTGTAATCTGATGATCAGCCAGTTGTCCAGTATACGTGACAGGTTCTTGGTTACCAATGGCAATGTTGAGCACGTAATGTTCACCATTCGTTGGCAATCCCGTCAGGACAGCAGAAGATTTCCCTTTTTTGACCTGAATGGTCTTCGTGAAGGGTTCAGTCGTATATTCGGTTTGCAGCGTGAGCTCGATCGCTTCTTTGCCTTTGGTTTTCTTAGGATATTTCCAGCTGACAGTAGCGTCGCCCTGTTTGTTGAATTTCACTTGAATGTCCTGAACGGCTGCATCCAAATTATAGGACAGGGTGGCAGGCTCGCTCTCACGGCCATCTGCGCCTACGGCACGAATAGATAGCTCACCAGAGCGATTTTTCAAAGATTTAATGTAATAGGTGGAATCATAAATTCCGCCAACATAGGACCCATTTTCATATAAATTGTATTGTTTAACCTTCGAATAATCTTCGATATCCCATTCCACAACGAGTTCATCTGTATTGGTCAAAGACTTGGCAATGTGGAAACCCGAAGGGGCATCTGGTTTGGTCGCAGATCCATCGAAGATACGGATTTCACCGATGTTCATCTGATAATCTTCAACCGTTGTCCCGTTAGGGTCAAACACCAGTCCAAAGGCTGCAATTTTTTGGCCTGCATAGGCACTCAAATCCAGGGAAGCTGTTTTCCAGCCTTTCGTTTGTCTGCCTGAATCCGGGACATTCACTTTAACCACGCGGGATGGATCATCTTCCAGGATTAGTCCGACCTGCAAGGTAGACTTGTCGCTGCTCGATGGTTTGTTATAGGTGAGTTCCAATGTGGATTGAGCGTTAACCGATAGATCTGTTTTGTACAGACGCAGGAAGTTCTCCGCGTTCAGATCACCGTTAACGACGAGAGAACTGCCACCGTTGAAGGCACCAATGGAATCGTATTCGTAACGGGCACCTTTTTCATAAGTTGGACCATAGTCAAAATCAACACTCAGCTTATCACCTTCGCTATCCATCCACCACTGCCAGGTGACAGGGATATCCTGGATGTTGATGTTGGACCATTCGGTATCATTGGATACCTTCCCGTTTTCATAATATTGCAGACCATGCCCTGTATTGAAATTCGTAGTAAAGTTTGAACCATTAATGACGGAACGTTCCGTAAGGTAGGCAGCTATGCCGTCCCAATTGGCGCCGGAAGCATAGACATCCGACAGATCAACCGATGCATTGCGGCGGGCTTCGCTAGGGTCCTGATTCGGTCCTGACCACCAGGCACGATCGCGTACAAAGGTCATCCACTGATATTCGTCTTCAGCCCTGTGATTGGTGCTGCCATCGCCCATCTCTTCATCAAGGGCATTATGGGTAAAGTCTGCACCCAGCGTTGCTATGCTGTTCATCGGCTGACCGTTCTCATCCAGATTGTTGCGCAGGTCATAGAGCTGTTTCCATCGTCCAAACCGGTCATGGCCGCCTTCAACTCCGGCGAAGACTGTTTCCAGCGGATCAAGTCCAAGGCTAACAGCATGATCGCGTGAATCCTGCAGCATTTCATGGTTCCAGACATAGTTCAGGAAAATGGAATCCGAAACTCTGCCCAAGGCTGTGTCCTGTACGAAGGGGCTGTTGAGTTCGTTGAACTCATTCTGGTATTGAATCTGTCCTGTCGTATTAATGGTAGAATCATACCACTGGACATAGAGGCCCTGATCTCTTAAATATTGCATGAATTTTTTGTAGGATGGAATGTCTTCAGGAGCAACGCCCTTCGCTACCTCTTCCTGATTGAAGAAGTATCCATCATAATTATAATACTTGGCCATCTCCGCCAATTTGACAGCGACCGGGAAATTGCCGTCTTCATCCTGTACGAGCATCTGCTTGTACGTTTGAGGACCACGGTCATTGTCGGAGAAGAAAATGTTAGCGATGGAACGAACGCCGTTTTTGTGAGCGGCATTGGTGTAAGCCGGGTTTGGAATGTTCAGAATGCCAAACTCGAAATATCGCTCTGTCCACTCCTTGTTCGGGTCGTACAGCTCTTCCGGCACTCCCGCAGAAGCCATGCCATGCCAATAGCTGTAATAGTCTGTATATTGCCAATAATTGAACAGATACTGGCTAAACTCGTTAGTATAAGGGGTACTGTCGAAGAACGCATTGCCGTAATCACCACTCATCGTAAACAGCTGGGTGTCCGGACTAAGTTCGGGGTAGGCCTGTGTGGCGGCAAAGGCGTCATTACGCGGCTGCAATGGGACATGTGCACGAAGCAGTTCTCCATAGATATCACTCTCGGGTGTCCAGTTCAGAATCTGGGCAGAGGTGTAGCCATGCTGATAGGGCTGATTAACGCCTTTGGCACTGTCACCTGTGTAGGGGAGTGTATCTCCCGCATAGACAGATGAGGCGACCAATTGTCCGAGCAGGGCTGACGTGATGGCCAGTGCAGTTACCTTGGGAATGATGCCTTTCGGTTTGAGTTTGCGTGTCATGCTGTTCCTCCTTCAAGTGGACTGAATGTAAGGTATTCGTTTACACAAATATAAACTTATGGTTAACGATAGAGCATGAAAGCATTTTCAAATAGGGCGAAATTAAAGAAAGGCAGGTATAAACTAAAGAAAAGTTCGAGGTGAGAAGTTAATGTCAGAGGGCAAATGATATAATTCAGACAGGACAACCGCATCGGGGGGAACTTGCGATTTGAAAATTGTTAGCGTTTACAATAATTTCTTCAAGAATAATATGTTTATGAAAATGCTGCTTATTTTCTCGATGATTTCGATTGTGACGATTATTACGTTGTCGTATATCATTTTCTTATCGGTGTCCGACTCCACGATCCGCCGTGAACTGGCTATCCAGAAGGCAGCGATGGAAAGCGTGGACCGATATATTCATCAGCAGTATGAGTCGGTGCAAAATATGGTGAGAGATATGCATCAGAACGAGGCACTGTCGGCCAATATCTCCTATCTGATGAGCCATACCTATGCGGATTATGTCCAGCATCTGACGAACGGATATTATGCCAATCAGGATGACTATTCCGCCGATGTACTGAAACATTTCCAGAACATTATGGATCGAAATGCGGATATCCATCAGTTGATGTTATACAGTGCAGAGCGCCAGGACATGTCCATGTTCAGTCCCAATAAGCAATTCAAGAAGCTGGACACCAGTGCTGCCCATTCCTATATTCCTGACGTGATGGCCATGGAGACACCTAATATCAGTGCACCCAACTACTGGATTCGCAAAGAGATTAATGAATGGAGCCCGGACCTGTACGCGATTCGTGTTCCCATCAACAATACACAGACGCTGCGGAATCTGGGCCAATTCCTCGTTTTTTTTGACTCTGCAGGCATTGGTGACGCGCTGGATAGTTATGAGAGCAATTTTAAAGGAGAGATTGTGGTACTGTCGGCAAAAGGTACCGTTTTATTCGACTCCAGCAGCAACTATTACGGCAAGAAGTATCCTTATGTTGAAGTGGCGGACTCGCTGTTCGATCAGACCGACATGGACTCGATGAAAATGGAAAAGAACATGTATGTAAACAAGTTTGTCTCGGCAGACCAGGGTTATGTGATTGTAGCCACGGTTCCTGTGAAGGAGATGGCTGAGGCCTATGCGGGTATTCGGAATACAATTATTACGATCAGCACCGTATGTACCCTGTTTGCCGTGCTTGTTCCGGCGTTTTTTATCATTAACTTTGCCAAGCGGACCCGGAGAATTATCCGATTCACCCAGAAGGTGAAGTATGGCAATCTCAGTGCGCGTATTGAAGACACCCGTGACGATGAGCTTGGACAGATCTCGCACAGCTTTAACGATATGCTGGATGAACTGAATTTGTATATTGAGCGGGTGTACAAAGCCGAGATCAAACAAAAGGAGACAGAGCTGGTTGCTCTTCAGGCCAGAATCAATCCTCATTTTCTCTATAACACGCTTGAAGTGATACGAATGAGAGCCATTTCCCAGGGGGCAAGGGATGTTGGTGAGATGATCTACAGTTTATCCGTGCTGTTCAAGAGCCTTGTTCAGCAGAAGAAAAACTATACATTGAAGGATGAGATGGAGGCTTGTCGTCTATATCTGGAGCTCTTTCGAATCCGTTATAAGGATATCTTCACCTATACCATTCAATTGGATCCT
>Ga0209463_1000897_pt1 | contig 19920 bp, 21 predicted proteins | sample AgamicMgSfrz_FD_187169 | JGI IMG/M metagenome (GOLD analysis project Ga0209463, IMG submission 187169) | Agave microbial communities from Guanajuato, Mexico - Mg.Sf.rz (SPAdes) (version 2) | ecosystem: Host-associated > Plants > Phyllosphere > Phylloplane/Leaf | place: Guanajuato, Mexico... | reverse complement strand
TGTATGGGGCAAAAGCGTATTATAAAGCGAATCAGGCGTGGGTTGTGACTAATAGTTATTTTACGAAACAAGCGAAAGAGCTTGCAGCTGCATGTGATGTGACCTTATTGGACCGGGCGGATCTTCAAAAGTTTATTAATGAGGTCAATCCCGTTTTTAAGGCACGGGAAATCTTTGAAAATATCACACCAGAACCTCGTAAATGTCCAAAGTGTGGGCAAGATCTAGTCGTACGGGATGGGAATGGTACTCGTTTCTTTGGTTGTTCCTCTTTTCCTTCTTGTCGTCATACGGAAAAAATTAATAAGGAACAAAAAATGTAAAATGAAGATAAAGTTGTTTGAGATTGTATATATTGCATCCGTACGCTTAGGAGGATTTATATTTAATGGAAGAAGTAAAAGTAGTCTATGCCCTCATTAAAAATAAGTACAATCAGATTTTAATGGTTGATAACCATGAAGGGCATTGGTCTTTTCCAGGTGGAAGAGTAGAATCTGGTGAGTCATTAATAGAAGCTGTAATTCGGGAAGTATTTGAAGAAACTGGACTGACAATTGAACCTGGTAAAATACTAGCCATCAACGAAGGAAAGTTCTTAAAAAGGAATCACCACGCTATCTTCTTTACTTTCGAAGGACATATTGTAGGTGGAACTGAAGAAATTAAGATGCCTGAAGAAATATTTCAACTTGAATGGGTCAATATTGAACAAGTAGAACAACGTGCTCCATATTATTTAGAAGGAATTAATAAACTCTTACAAGGGCATGCATTTTACTACAACCAAGGAACAGTATAAAGAAGGTAAAAATAGTTCTGATCATCATTAAACTAGTATTTTAATACGAAAAGACCTCTCTTCCATGAGTGGTCTTTTTTATATGTATTTTTGAGGTGCTGAAATTTGCATCGAATGAGCAGTTATACGCAAAATAAAAGTTAATTTCGTCAGAGAGCGTTTCTCTGCATGTCAAAATCGTCGATTAACTAGGTTTTTATTTATAAATGATTGTTACGAGAAAGCATCTTTCCAATTGGAAGGTGCTTTTTTCGCTTCTTATAAAAATATAAAAAAAGAGGAGAGTTTTTATGAAGAACATTTTTATGAAATCAATGACCGTTCTTACCTTATTAATGGTCGCATTATGTGGAGTAAATCAGGGGAAAACAGAAGCAGCAAGTAAGCCAGCGAACCAAGATTTGATTATTATTAACAAGTACTACAACAAGCTTGCTTATTTTCACAATGGCTATATTGAAATCGTTGATCCAGTAGCAACGGGTAAAACATGGGATAAAACACCTGTTGGCTTTTTTAAAGTCGTGAATAAAATTAAAAACCGTCCTTACTATACAGGACATATTGCTGGGGGCGATCCTCGCAATCCGTTAGGAAAACGTTGGTTAGGGTTAAATGCAAATGGTACGTATGGCGATACATACGGCATTCACGGCAATAACAATGAAAGCAGCATTGGAAAATACGTGAGTCAAGGTTGCGTGAGAATGCATAATGCAGATATTGAAAAGCTTTATGATAAAGTTCAAGTGGGTACACCAGTTGCGATTACGTATTCCTATAAGAGTTTTGTAGATTTGACAAAAGTATATGGTTATAAATTTAAAGGTTATCATATGAGAAATAGTTAATAAAAGCCCATCTTAGCAAGCAGTTTGCTAGGATGGGCTTTTATTTTTGTTTTTTATTAAGCTACACTAACAAACATCACTATTTTCTGTCAGGGTATATTTTGATTTACTTGTTATTTGATTTTATAGCAAGCTGTTATTAAAAAGCTCAAGTTCTATATCACAGACAAAAGGGTAACCAGCGCTAAAATAGCTGGAAGTCCCTGTTTTATAATAATTAACTTGTTGGATGTAAAACCTCCGAAAATGGCTGCCACCACCACACAAATTATGAAAAACAACTGAATCATATAGCCAATTGGATTGAATCCAAGTACGAGCCCCCAAACGAGACCTGCTGCTAAAAACCCATTATATAGCCCTTGATTCGCAAACATGATGGCTACATTCCGATCTCCTTCTAAATGCTTCGGTAATTTGAAAGATCGTTTTGCCATCTTTGAATTAATAAAAAACATTTCAAGAATCATAATAAATAAATGTTCTAATGCTACGATTCCAACTAAAACTGCCGCAAGTATTTCCACGCACCACTCACCCCTTGTGTTTTGTAATTAAGGCTTCGAATAACCAGTATAGTATACACACACTAGAGGCAGAAGAATCCCGTTTCGTATTGGTATTGAAGTCAATTGTTTTAAAATCAAATATATCTCTAGTTATTTCCAAGTTGTAACTGTATTGACTGGTAAACGGTAAGAAGCGTGTCCTTCGCTTGCTGCTTTACCAATAGAAATCAACATGATTGGAACATAACGCTCTTTATCTAAACCAAATACTTCTGCGATTAACTCTTTTTCGTATCCGCCAATCGGATTTGTATCGTAGCCATGAGCGCGAGCAACAAGCATAAGCTGCATAGAAACAAGACCTGAATCAATAAGGACCACGTCTCTCATATCTGCTTGAGACATGTTCTCATAAATCGGCGTAATAACTTTTAACTGTTGTTCTTTAATGTCGTGAGGCATATAGCCAAGCTCTACAGCCTTTTCGAAAATTTCTTCTGCATATTCAAAGTTGTTCATATCGCCAAATACGGCAATCACAGCTGAAGAAGTGTTAACTTGTTCACTATTGAACCTTGCAAGTTCAGCTAATTTTTCTTTTCCTTCTGGTGTTTCAATTACCACAAAACGCCATGGCTGCATATTAACAGATGATGGAGCACGCGTAGCTTCCGCGATCATTTCCTCCATTTCCTCACGGCTGATTTTTACAGAAGAATCGTATTTTTTAATGGAACGACGTTTTAAGACAATTTCGTTAAAATCTTTGTTATTCATGTTAATTTTCCTTTCTCTTCTTAGTTTGTATTTATTCTTGTTTTAATAATTGATTCCTATACACAATATAAAATTTGACTATTAAGTTAGGATAACGACATATCCCCTTATATGATTTTTGTTTTAATTACTTTTAACCAATCCTTTTTAAAGACATATATAGGAGAATCACCTAGAGTTTGTAGCTTATTATTACTCATGTAAACCCCGCCTTCCTCAGGCAAGGCTATTACAGGGCTGCTAGTTTTTTTTACATGAATTTCTATTAACTCATCATGTTTTTCTTGGTAATGACACCATATTGAATAGTCTCGTGTAAAATTCATCCCCCTATAGTCCTGCATATTTACGTTATTTACATCCATATAGGAAGCAGTCCTAATGTCTTTTCCAAATATGATAGCCCCTGCACTTCCTCCGTAAACCAAACCATTCTTTATGTATTCCTTTAAAACTAAGTCAAAACCAGACATCCTTATATCATGTAACAGACTAAATGTATTACCTCCACCAATATATATGGCAGAGAATTGATCTAAATCTTTAATTGATTTATTTGATAAATCTGTCCACATGATAATGTTTTGAACTCCTAGAGGATTTAATGTGCTATTTATCCATTCAAAGCATGACTCATACAAAATAGCCCCTTTTAATGCAATAGGGATGTATAATAACGGTTTACTTAAATTAATCTGTCTAGCAAACTCTTTATCAATTTCTTCGGTTTGTTTCGCATCTCCACCACCTGATAAAAATAATTTAGCCATAAAATCCCTCATTTACAGTTTTTCCTTAAATTATATCATTCGATATCACACAAAATTAGAGTGTATACCATATACAGATCTAATTTACATAAAGCTGATTATGTTTAGTTTCACTTTCCACTACATCATTAAGTAAACCTAAAAATACTTTATTAAAAATAGTTTTATCATTTATCTATTTTGTAGAAAAACAATCTATTTGTCGTCACTTAGAGTAAAAGATAAACCAATTATTTTTAGAAGTAAGTTTATTCATTTACTGTTTTATATAAAAGAAATTAACTATATATTTTAGATGACATTTCAAATATTAAAAGCCTATTAATCTTAAGTTGTTGTAAAATTTATTTTAAAGCTCTGTAAATATAACGATTTCTTAAAAGGTAAATATAGAATAGGTTGGTATATTATAAGAAGTGAAATAGACCCTTTTTTCTATATTATAGGTAATAGATAAAATAATTTTTAATAAAATACGTTAACTATTATTTATATGTATAATATAAATTTATTTTTCAATTGATATATAGAGTTAATGCTTTCACTTTGATGTTTGCTTGTATATAAAGTTCTATCTTAATACACGCAAATAAAAAGGTTCTGGTGCAAAAAATCAACACACTTGCAAGTAATCTCTAAATCTTGGACATACCGATACTATTACTCCAAAAAAAGAAGCATGATCAGTGTGGAAAATCAATCTTCATTCAAATGAAAACTTTATCAGCCTGACATCATTTTATTAACGGTAAGATGGTACCTATTACAACCTCAGTTTTCGTGGTTTGGTGGAAATGATGGAAGAACGAGGACTCTCCATGGTTCATACAACGATCATACACTGGGTTCATCAATATAGCCCTGAATTAGATGGGCGAGTAAGGCATTATCTTAAGTCAACCAACGATTCTTGACGAGTCGATGAGACCTATGTAAAAGTAAAAGGGCAATGGATGTATCTCTATCGTGCTGTTGACTCTGAAGGAAACACCATTAATTTTTTATATTAGTAAAATAAGCAATAAATAAGCTCCAAGTACTTTTTTAAGAAAGCTTTTTCTTTTTTCGTATGTTTCTATGCCTAGTGTAATCACAGCAGATGAAAATCCCATCTATCCCATTGCTATCCACAAGTTAAAAGAAGAAAAAAAGATGCCTCAAGACCTCAAAATAAGGGAAACTAAATATCTCCACAATATTGTCGAACAAGACCACCGTTTTATCAGGAAGCTTATTATTCCAATGTTAGGATTAAATTCGTTTCGTACGGCAAAAGCTATTATTTCAGGCATTGCAGTCATTTATATGGTAAAAAAAGTAAACTGGTTTTATGGGACAACTCTATCCCAAATCAAGTGAAGTTCTTTGATCAACTCTTAGGCAAAGCTGCATAAAATCAAATAATAATAAGCAACGATACACCTCCCTTAAGTAAATACAATCTTTATCCCAAAACCGTGCCTTTATGAGACTTTATAGCAATTAAGTAAGGGTTTACAAAATTAATTGTAAATTTTGTTAAAATAACAAAAATAATATTTTGAAAATAATTAATTTTATTTATCTTAAAAATAAACATTGAATTTTCTAAAAAATAACACTAAAATACTTAATTAGTTGAAAAAATGTTAAAAAAAGGAGGATTTAAAGTTGTTAAACATATAGTTATACAATTGATCTTCTAATCAAATACATGGTGAGGTGATTAAAGTTAATTAATTCTATAATATATCTAGCAAATAATTATTAAAAAAATGGTGAAACACTCTAGTATATTTTTTATAGGAAGATTGAAAAGGAGTTATGAAAGATGAATAAAATTTTAACTTTTGATTTAGATGGAACATTGGCGGATTCATGTGCTTCTGTAGCTAATTGTATTAATCACACTTTAGAGAATGAAAAAAAAAGTCCAATAGATAGTTCATTAATAACTCCTTTAGTAGGAATAGGAATGGACAACATTTTAAAGAAACTAAATATTAAAATAAATATGGAGAGTTACAATAAATTTTTTGAAAAAAAATTTATTAAGGAAATTATCTTATATGAAGATTCCATAAAAACCCTCTTACGAGCAAAATCACTAGGTTATAAAATAGCTATAGTAACAAACCGAGATCAAAAATTAGCTGATTTAATTTCAACTACACTACATCTTGATAAAATAATAGATGGGGCTTTTGGTGTAAAGGACGGGGTACGCCCTAAACCCAATATCGATTTATTCCAAATTGTTGAAAAAAAATTAAATGGAATGATCATCTGTCATATTGGAGATCATCTTGCTGATATTGAGGCAGCACAAAATTTTAACATACCCATAGCACTAATTAATCGGAATAAAAATGATATCTACAAAAACATTTCCTTACAAAGTATCAATTTAGAAAGCCTCTTATCATTAATTGACTGTAATCTGAATAACTCAATAACAACATAACAACTTACTTTCTTAAAGTTATAGAATAATTATGAAGCTAATTAATAATTCTCTAAAGGAGAATAAGTAATTATGGACATATTATTAGTAGATGATCATTTAACGATATGTGAAGGTACCAAGATGATAATAGATAAGCATTTTGGTTACACAACTAAAGTCGAATTTGTTACGGACCCATTAAACGCAAAAACATTATTAACAAATAAAAAATATGATTTATTAATATTTGATTTAAAAATGCCTAGAATGAATGGAATTGAGTTAACAAAACAAGCAGTTCTCTTAAACCAATATTGCCCTATCATAATATACACTGGGTGTAATTTTCTAAAGTGTTTTAGTTATTTGATTGAAGCTGGAGCTTCAGGTTTTATTAGCAAAAAATCTTCTAAAGACGAATTTATAAGTGCAATAGACAATGCTCTAAGGGGCAAGGTTGTAATCCCTATGGAAGCATTATCCTTCTTAAGAAGGAATCATTTAGCTACAGGAGATGGGGATATAGGAGAGTTAACTAAACAAGAAATTACTATTCTCGAATATGTGTCTTATGGAAATAGCAGTAGAGAAATTTCAAAAAAACTTTATCTCAGTCAACGAACAATTGATTATCATTTGGGAAAAATATTCAAAAAATTAAAAGTTCATTCTAGAATGGACGCTGTAACAAAAGCTATAGAACTAGGCCTTATTTTCAATTTATCTTATTTATAAATATCATAACATATTTATTCTTTTTAAAATTCATGTAAATTTGACAAAATAGTAACAAAAAGAATTTCTTTTTGTTACTATTTTGTATCATCTTACGAATATATTCTATTTTGAATTTTTTTTGCTTCTTGATAAATTTCTTCAAATAAATTATCAATATCTATTTCTTCTACACATGAAAAGGCTACTCTTAAATCTGTTTTATTTATAGCTATTGTACCTATACCCCGATTTTCCAGAAGTGATTTTCTTAATTCCTCAGCATTTATTTTTTTGAGTTTTAAACACATAAAATATCCGGAATTAAAAGGATAAAAACTCCAAACTTCTTCAAACTTTTTATTGTTATCTAGTATACTTTTAACTCTTTGGGCTCTATTTTTCATAATATTGTACTTTAATAATTGTTGCTCCTGATACTGATGGGATTTCATCGCCTTTAAAATAAATGTCTGAGAAGGATGAGATGAACTTGATATTGTTCCTCTAATAATCCCTTTAGTCTTTTGTTCTAAAATATTTAAGACTTTTTTATTGTCTGTTGCATAAGTGATAAAACCTACACGAAACCCCCATGCATAATTTTCTTTAGTAGCACCATCTATTTTTACGCACAAAACTCGTTCGTGTATATTGGCTATTCTACTAAATATAGATTCTTTTATAGAGTTTTCATAGAATAAACTAAAGTATGCATCGTCAATTATTACTATGATATTCTTTCCAGACAATGCAGCATCTTTAATAATATTTACAACCTCATTAGCTTCTTTTTCACTTGGTGTATAACCAGTTGGATTATTAGGGAAATTAAGTAATAATATTACTTTTTTCTCTTGTTTGGCAATTAAATTCGATAGTCCTGTTGTATTAAATTTGTTATCCTCATTAAATAAATTATAAGTTTCAATCTTAGCATTTCTTCTAATGCCAAATATAAAATTATAGTTTCCCCAATATTTGTCCGGAAGAATTAAAGAATCACCTTCATCTATGAATAAATCTGCAGCAACACTTAACCCATGCGTTAATGCATTTGTAACGATTGGGGTGCTAATTTCTTTATCTTTTAAAGAAGGGTTCTCAGAGAAGATTTTCTTTTTCCATTCAATTCTAAGATCTTCTTTTCCAGCAGGTGGAGCATAATTATACAAGTCACTAGGTGAGTAAGCAGATAGTCCCTCTTGGATATGTTGAAAATGCATGGGTTCACCTTTTTCTGTAGCAATCCCGATAGTCGCATTATATTTATATGCTTTTTCAGTTGCCTCTGATGCTTGTGTTAATATTCCTTTTGGATAGTATAGATTTTTCCCCAAATTAGATAGCATTTGCTCTACATAAGGATTTTCCATCTTTAAATCTTCATTTAGCTTTTGAGATAACTCATTCATAAATATCATTCCTTTTCTTAATATTCATACGCATGATACCATAAATTTCTATAAGAATTATATAATCAGTTACCAGTTTTGACTAGTAACTATACGACCTTATCTGTTAATCTACATACCAATAATTTTTATATAATATGTATATAGTTATTTTATTAATGAGTTAAAAGAATAGGAAGGAATTTTTATATGCTCAATAAATCCGCAAAAAAACCTGCAGCTAAAACAAAATGGATTGTTTTGATACTAACATTTGTATTTGCTATAGGAATTAATTCATTTAGAAATTCGTTTCAATTTTTATTGTTACCAATGTCAGACACATTTAATATAGGGAGATCGTCAATGTCACTTCCTATTAGTTTTTTCATGATTACAACAGGAATTGTAAACTTTTTTGTAGGTTTTTTAATTGATAAATATAGCGCAAGGAAAATTATGGGGGTTGGAATAACCTTATTGAGTTTAAGTCTCCTAATATTGCCTCATGCCTTAAATATCAGTATCTTCTCCGTTATATACGGAGTAGTCGGAGGGATAGGATACGCTTGTTCTTTTGGTGTGTCTACCCAATATTTCATTAGTCGATGGTTTGATTCGCATAAAGGATTTGCTCTTTCAATCCTTCAAAATGCTAATTCAGCTGGAGTGTTTTTGCTCTCTCCACTGTGGGTAGCAGCACCTTACAGTTTAGGATGGCAAAATACATATACTATATTGGGATTAGTTCTCCTTTTTATACTATTACCAGTTCTAATAATATGGATGAAAAACCCTCCTAACAACTCGGACATATCTATCGCAAAAAAATATAATTTTAGAGGTTTTATTTCCGTATTAAAAACCTCTAAATTGATTTATATATTATACTTTGGAGTTTTCACATGTGGTTTTACGATGGGGATTATTGATGCACACCTAGTACCAATTCTTGAAGATGCACACCTATCTGATGTTAATGGACTAATGTCTACTTTTGGAGCATGTGTGATTACTGGAGGAATACTATCTGGTTGGCTTTCTGATTTATTCGGCAAAAGAATTTTAATCTTATCAATACTCTTTTTTATACGGCTATTAAGTTTTTGTGCTTTACTTATGTCTATATTACTTTTAGGGCAAAATTCAATTTACTTTCTTATATTTAATATTTTATTTGGTATAAGTTATACAGGAGTGGTACCTCTTACAACAGCTCATATATCGGAACATTTTGATAAATCAATAACAGGTTCACTTTTAGGGATAAGCTTTTTAATACACCAAGTAGCTGGATCTATTGGAGTATATTTAGGAGGAGTAGTTTATGATTTAAACCATAACTATTTAATAGTGATAATCATCTGTATAGCATTAACAGGGATATCTTCAATTATAGAGTTATTTTCTCTTAAAAAAGGAAAATCTCCCATTTATAAAACAAAGAAAATTTTAAGGAAATCTATTTAGGAGGGGCGATATGTCTACTGATCCTATTGCTTACTTTACTCCTCAGTTAGTTTACGATGTGGAGAACTTAACTAAATCTAGTAACAATCATAATGAAATTAAAGGAGAAATATTACCTTATTTCTCCTTCAAACAATGGTTAAACAAAAGAAAAAATATAAAGAAATATGAATTTCATACTCTTGAGTCAGAAATAGGTGTGAAGATATTAGAGATTTTATCCACGGATAAATACAGAAAGGGACCTATAGAAAATTTATTAATTTCTAAAAAAGACATCATTTCTAAAATTGATTATTTTGTCAACTTAGAAAAACCAATTGAATTAGTTATGCCTGCTTTCCCGGGAAGGACATTCAACATTCTCACGCATTCTCGCTTAAAACCTGATTTAGGAGAATTAGAGTCATTATGTTTATTTTTTGAATTAAATCAACATATAAAAAATATTTATCCATATGGCTTAAAATTTATTTTCATTCAGAATACCGAAGTATACGCTCCTTTCTATGGTTACACGCCTGAAGGGTTAAATTCTTATTATCGAGACCTACAAAGGATGGTAAATAAGATAGAAGCAGTTAATCTGTTTCATTTTATAAATATGAAAGACCTTCTTGAAGAAAGAAAGGAAGAGTTTGAAGAGGTATTTACTAGAGAAAAGGAAGCTCTTACTAAAGAATGGAAAGAGAAAAATATAGAGCAACGAAATAAAGTAATTGAAGCTATGGCTTTAGGATCAAACACTATCGCAGCAAACGCTGCGGCAATAAAATTAATTAAATTCTACAACGGAACAGATAAAGACTTTGAAGGTTATTTCATAAAGTTAAAAGAGGCTATGCATACTAGAGCTGAGTCTACAGCTCTAAATTTTGCAGCTTTTTTAAAAACTATAGATAATATTAAACTTATTGCTAAAAAGTTCCCAAATAGTATTAGATCCACTGTACACCCTAAACCTGGACAATATTCACCAAACTTTGTGAATGAAAATTGCAATATTGTTCCATGGCATGGGGTAGCAGTTTTAAAGAGCAATGGTGAGGTAGAATCAGTTTATGAATCTACAATTTTAGAAAATCCTCATCAATACAAAGCTGTTTATATAGATGGTGAATATACACCATTTTATTATAAAAAAATTGAATTAAATCAGGAGGAAACTATAAATGAAAGTTAAAAATAAGTATAGCTATGTATCTTTCTCAAAACCTCAATTTTCCGAATCTGTTGAAAATTTAATTTATTCAGCTATGAATTGGGATTATATCAAAGGTAAAGTAATTAAAGAATTCGACTTTCAGGAATGGATGAAAAATGCTCAAAAAAGTATGGATTTTAGCGAGACAGATTACACAGTAGGAAACGACTTTGAAGTAAGCAATAAAATTTTGGATATCCTTCTACTTGATAAATATAGAAAAGGACCTAAGGAGAATGTCGAGAATTACAGAGATGATTTTATTGAAAAAATACGTCAATTGGTTTTAAAACAAAAACCAATTGAGATTATAATTCCTTCCTTTCCAGGAAGACCTATAAACCCATTAACTCGTACAAGAACACAGCCTGATTTAGGAGAAGTGGCTTCTTTTACAAGGTTATCAGCAATTTCCAAACATGTATCTAAAGTTTACTCACCAGGAATCAAATTCATTATTGTCCTAGATGGAAGAGCCTATGCACCTTTTTATGGCTATACACCGGAAGGATTAAAACCCTATGTTAAGGATTTACAGGATATCATTAATAAATTAGGAATTGCTAAACATGTTCAATTAACTGATTTACAATCTCTTGTAGAAGAATATAGTGAAGATTTTAATAAATGCTATCCAGAAGTTGTTGAAGAATTACAAGACAAATGGGAAGACCCTAATTATAATTTTAGAGACGAGCTTATTAATTCAATGAAGCTTGGAACTAATACAGCTGCTACCAACGCTGCTGTAATTAAACTTTTAAAATTCTATGATTCTAAGGTTGACGTAGGAGAAATGATTAATAAAATGCGTCAAGCTACATATAAAAGAGCATACCATACTGCATTTAAATATATGTGCTTTTTAGTCACAATAAAAAAAATAGATTTATTACAGAATAAATTCCCAGAAGCAATTCGCGGAACCGTACATCCTAAAGAAGGTCAATACTCTCCTCATTTAGTAAATAGTCACACACAAATAGTTCCATGGCACGGTGTAGCTGTTAAAAGAAAATGTGGTCGCGTAGACTCAATTTACGAATCTGAAATTTTAGAAGCACCGCAAAATTATGAAGCTGTTTATTTAGATGGTGAATATACACCATTCTATTACGAGGAAATTAATGAATAACACACTCTTAGAAAAAGAAGCACATGGAATTGTCAGCACAAATTTAAGTGATATTTATGGAAAAGATGTTATCTTAAATCCTCGGGCCTCATTTTCCAATTTTGGATTTTTACCGAGAAACCCGTTAAAATTTGACTTTTTAACGGGTAGAGAATTACTAATAGCTGGGGATATGCCAGTGTTATGCAGTGAAGCTGTCCAAAGTAATTTAATTATAAATTCATTTAAAAGAATGGGATTTAATATATCAGATAATAGAATTGTTTATACTAATGTAAATGAATACTATAATAAATTAGAATTTTTTCAGTTGAAAAATAAAAAAGTTGTGTTCCAACACGTACATCCTGACTATGAGTTAGACTGTAACAACTATTGGATAGAACCAAAAGTCTTGTCTTTCCTTAACAATAAAGAACATATAAATAATATAGTACCAAAAGAATATATACCCAACAGACAAAAAATATCCACCAATTATTTAAAAGATTATTTATTAAAAAGCAACCTTCCGATAGTAGTTAAATCGGGTATGGATACCCCAACTGGTGGAGGATATGGGGTATTTATATGCAAAGTTAAGGAAGATATTGATAAAGTTATAAAAATGTTCAAAAACGCAACCGAGGTAATTATAGAAGAATATATTTCAGCGAAAAATAATTATTGTGTTCAATTTGCTATTAATAAAGACAATCAGATAATTTATATCGGATCTTCTGAACAGTTAGTAGATTCCGAGGGCAAGCACCAAGGAAACTGGTTGCATAAAAATAATATTCCACAAGAAGTAATAAAAGTTGGATATTTAATTATGAAAAAGGCAAAAGAACTTGGTTATGTAGGAATTGCTGGCTTTGATATACTGGTTTCTGATACTAATAATTATTACGTTATTGATTTAAACTTTCGATTAAATGGCTCAACTTCCTCCTTAATTTTATTTAATAAACTAAAGCATACACTTACTAATGAAGGGGTTAGACTGCATACTTTTAAAGTCGAAGCTGATATAAACGAAACATTAAGAGTATTCGAACAGCTTTTTGAAAGGGAGAGAGCAATTCCACTCTCTTTTTATGATCCATTAAAAAGTCCTTACAGAGATGCTATGCCTTATGTTACATGTCTTATTCCAGGGAATAGATTAGAAGAAACATTTGAATTCTCACAATTTGTTGCAGAAAAATTTGGATTAACTCTAAATTAGTTAGGTGTCTTATATTTGTTATTTCAAAGGGTGTTTATTATGGAATTTTCAACATTAAATCAATATATAAAAAATAACGAGAAAAATATTATAAAAATGCTAGTTGATTTAGTTAAACATGAGTCTCCTTCTACTGATAGTGAATCACTAATGAAGATATGTAATCATTTAAAGGATATTCTAGACGAATTTATAGATAGTCGCACTGAAATTATAGGTAAGAGAGAGGCACCTATTTTGCATTCTACTGTCGGAGACGGAGAGAGAGAAATTTTATTTTTAGGTCATTTGGACACAGTATGGCCAATCGGTACATTGAAAAATATGCCATTAAAAGTAGAAAATAACGTGATTAAGGGACCTGGCACTTTCGATATGAAAGCAGGTATTGTGCAATGTATATGGTCACTTAAAACTCTCCAACTTTTTAACTGGCCTCCTAATTTAAAAGTACACCTTCTTTTCACTACAGATGAAGAAACAGGAAGCTTATATTCTCGTTCTGTTATAGAAAAATTTGCACAAAAGTGTGAATCAGTATTTGTATTTGAACCATCTCAAGAAGGAGAAAACGAAGGAGCACTAAAAACAGGGAGAAAAGGCGTAGGTATATATCACATTAAAATTAAAGGACTAGCATCTCACGCAGGTGTTAACTTTACCAAAGGTCAAAATGCTGCGCTAGAAGCAGCTCATCAAACAGTATATTTATCTTCATTAACAGATTTAACAAAAGGTACAACTATCAATGTTGGCAAAATACATTCTGGAACTAGAGCAAATATAGTACCTGATGAAGCTAGTATTAGTGTTGATGTTCGATTTAAAACGAAACATGAAGGAGAGCGAATTCATCAAAAAATATTAAATCTCTCTGCAATAAATCCTCTTTGCAACATTACTATCACAGGAGGAATTAATAGACCTTGTATGGAGTTAAATAAACAAAGTGAAAAACTCTTAGAAATTGCTATAGAAGTTGGAAAGAATCTTGGATTTCAGGTTAAGCATGTATCAACAGGTGGAGCTAGTGATGGTAACTTTACTGCAGGGTTAGGAGTTCCGACTCTAGATGGGTTAGGAGCAGTAGGTGAGGGAGCCCATGCTCCTAATGAAAGAATTATAATTAGCAAAATGTTAGAACGTATCAATTTAACTACAGGAATGTTATATAAATTAAGTCTAGTTCCAGTAATGTAAATTTTATAAATTGATCTGTATACTAAAGGTTGTTAATTTTACATTTTTGTTTTAATCATCACACTTCCTCCCCAATGTATAGAAATATAGGATATATTGGATTTAATATATTTCAATATTCTTTTAGTGACTTAAATTTCTATTACATCTTTAAATAAAAAAGCAGCCTTCCATATAAATGGAGGCTGTTTTTTTATTCTGATGCCTTAGCTAACTGTTTTATTTCGTCGTTATACTTCGTAATTTGATCTTTATTAGCTTTTTTATCCTAATACATCGTCCATAAATGTATACGTTTACGGACTTTTCTTTTGCATAAGAAATCTATCATTTTTATCGTCCGTTTAAGTTTTAAAATAAATTACGAACGTCTTCTTAAAATCACACACCTTTGCGAACGTTTTAAATTTATCATAAAAAACGTACATTCTTGTCTCAACCATTATAGTTTGGAGCAAGGGATAGCTTCATAATGATGGTTATGTTAACTAAGGTTGTATACCATATACAGAGGGAATTTAGAGCCTCTGATCCGAAAGCTTTGCTATTTACTGTTGATAGATAAAATGTATGCTCATCTTCACTAAAAAATATATCTACAAAAAAGATGAAAATATAACCAAAAATATTAGGCTTTTGGACTATAATTAGTTTAATAGAAACTAACTATTTACGGAGGAGAAAAATGGCTAAGGATAGAAATGAAGAAGCTTTGAATTTATCTGAAGAAATCTTAAAAAACTTTGAACTTAATGAAATGCCTACTCAACATATAATACTTAAATGCTTAAGACTCGCACGATTAATAAATGATTTTGACGCTGTTGAATGGTTAAAGCAAGAGGCACATGGTTTTGAACGCACAAAAGATGGAAAAATGACTAATGCTGCATGGGAACTAGCAAAGAGATCCGGACGACGCTTTTTTATTGATGAATCATCTATTCAAAAAAGAAGTACAAGAACCACTAAAAATACACAAGTTAAACCTAAAATGGTAGAACGTGCTTTTACTGATAGTATTGCAGTAATGGAAGCGACGGTAGAAGCTGCAAAGGCAAGAATGGAAGTTGCCTATGATAGGGATATATCTGTTTCTTCACATTCTACAAATAACGCGCGTATACCAGCAGGAAACCAACAAGAACGAAATAATATAGCACTTACAATTAGGAGTACTACAGAGAGAATTGAAAAAGTTAAATCGAAAATTTATGAATATATACTAAGTGTAAATTATGAATTAAAGTTTGGGGATATTACAGAAGATGTTTTTACTCGAAAACGTAAATCCGTTGACACTAACTTAAAGGACATATGTCCAGAAGCTATTCAAAAATTTATTTCAGTTTATGAAAACTTAAAATCAAATAACGATGAAGACTGGGCTAATGCGGTTCATACTTGTAGAAGAATTATAAAAGAAGTAGCTGATTCATTGTATCCATCATCTAATACCCCCATCCAATTACCTGGAGGTGGAAAGCCCATTAAAGTTGGGGAAGATCAATATATAAATAGATTAATCCAATATATAAATAGTAAATCAACAAGTGAAAAATTCTCTGCAATAGTTGGTTCTCATTTAAAATTTATTGGTGAACGTTTGGATGGAGTACATGAGGCCGCAAATAAAGGAACTCATGCAGAAGTTACGTTAGATGAAGCAGAAAGGTACATTATATACACCTATTTAGTAATTGGAGATATTTTAGCACTTTAAAAATAATTAAAAGAAGGTGAGTATTTGATACCTGCAATACTGCAATTAGTAGGAGCTATACTTTTAGCAGTCCTTATATTTTTAAGAAGTGATAAACAAAGTATACAGGCAACCATGACAGTAGTAACTGTCCAAGATAAAAAGAATCCAAAAATTAAAGATGCAATTCGAGAAACATGGATAATTAGGATAGGACTTATTCTTGTGATAATTGGGTACATTCTTCAAATTTTAGGTATTGATAGCGAATACTTATTAGGGTTATCTAGATTATATAAGGTTGTATATACAGTAATAATCTCTTTAATTTTAACTATTATTTCAATGTTTATAGCCTCTAAAATAGCCAAATATAAATTTGGAAAAATAAAACCTTTTAATATGAATAATAAAGAAGATGACGATCATGTTGAAGGATCTATCATGATTAAGTTTGACGATTAAAAAAGTATGAATTCAATTAGCAAAGACCGCCCATTATCTATAAGTGTATAAGGCGGTCTTACCCTATGTATGCTATTTCGTTAAGTGAATGATAAAACTATAATATATAAAATGTTTTAGTTTTCACCTATAAACGTGTGCGCGAATGCGGACATGACACCTTTTCTTTTTAACTGTATAATGTCTCCTTTAGAATTAAATGAAGGAGAGAATTCATCCATGAACACCAATGTGAAGCTACCTAAGAAAATTGTAAGAACTATAGAAGATTTGCAAGAGCAAGGACTTACAAAATTAGAAATATTAAATCATGAATCATTAAAAAAATATATGGTTCATTACGAGGATTTAATAATGCGTGGTTTATTAGATGGCTTTGAGGAGAAACGAACACATCAAAATACACTTGAAATTAGCGTCTGGGCTGAAGAATACGAAAGAAAAGACGGGGAAATAGTTGTCGAAAGATATAACGTTAAGTTAAAACCATTCGATAATGCTATTTGTTCTATTACTCGTAAAACACAGAAAAAAGCTTTTGAGAAAATACATAGTATCATACAAGGAATATAATAAAGGTTTATTTCATTCTACAAGAGAATATAGTTCTCAGGGGGTGAAAAACATGAGTGGAAAATTAGATTTACCACGAGGCGGCTACACAAATCCGTGCGGCGGGTATCCAGCTGATCCGGGTAGAGGTTATACAGATCCAAGAGGTGGCAAGGTGCTAGAAGATATGCCACGGGGTGGAGACATCTTGCATGATGTGCCACGAGGCGGCTAATAAAGAAAGAGGGTACTGATTCGTCAGTATCCTTTAATCATTTAAGAAGGAAACACATATGTCAGGGTAAACAAGTGAAAGCTCTTAATAAAAGGGCTTTTTTATATGTAATTTCCGATAATCAGTCTTATTTAGAATATGCATTCATAGAAAAGAGGACTATAATGGAGAGCTTGATTGGTAAGAAATTAGGAGAAATTAAAGGGTTTAGCAAATTTGATTTTTTTGTTAAATTCGTTCAAAGTAAGTTTGCGAATGATATTGTTGAAGGTAAACTTTTCATGAATAACTTACAATATTATATAGATTTAGAAGAAGATACTCGTAAAAAAGGACAAGGCGATAGATTTGAAGGGGCAGAAGTGTATAAAGGGGACCTATTTATAATGATGGGGGAAGATGTCATTGGAACAAGTGAAGGTTATGTAACTATTAAAGATATAAATGTGGGTAAAGTTGCTGTGTTTTGCTGTACCCGATTTACTGAAAATGACTTTGTTATTGTAGATACTGACTCTAACCAAGAGACAATAACAGTAAATTTAGATATCAATGAAAATGATAAAAATCATATCATCGAAAATTTTGGTGATAAAGCAGTACTTCTTCCTAATCGCTTCCCTAACATTATTAAAGAAGCTGCTAGAGAGCAGGGAATTATTATTGCTAATAAAGATGTAAAGTATGTAAACTATAATGTTTATGACGAACGAAGAAGAGAGGCTTTTGAGACAGGACACCAAGACATTGTGTTTTATAAAGATGATTTTTTTAAAAGTCAAAAGGAGTATCGTATTGCAATAACTGATCGATTAGTAGAAAAAAACACAACTTTTACTGTCGGTAAATTAAATGATTTTAATTCTATTCGTGATACAAAGGAATTTATGAATGATTTTACAATGAAAATAACTTCAAAACTCAAAAGAAGAATCGAATTAAATAAATAAAAAAAGGCTGCTGATTTTATTATCAGCAGCTTTTTTTTAGCAGAATTGCACAACTAGAATTATATTTTATCATCTTGAATTACTAATTGCATTTGAAATATATCTGATTCTGTAATTCCTGCTTTTTTCAATTCATCTTGTAGGGTCATTCCCTCTTCGATCTTTATTTTCCTTTTAGTACCGTCTCTTAATGTAAAGATCCTCATTTGATACATTTTGTAACCTCTCCCTAGATAATGATAAGGATTTTTAAGATTTAATTTCTCAAATAACCAATAATGCCACCAAAGACTCCTATTGCAAGCGAAATAGGGACAGCAGCTATTCCCCCATAAGCAACCGCAAACCCTAATCCGTCTGCATCTGATGGATCAGTTATGTGAGTTTTTTGTATAGCAACCCAAATTAGTAAGGCGCCAACTATTACAACAAAAGAAATAATAGTAGTCAGTAAAAATGCGCTGAAAGCTTTAATCATGGATTCCCCTTCATTCTCGTTCATGTAGAGTATTTGTTCTTCTTATTGTATCAATAATCGGGAAAAGATTCCATTGAATAAAGAACATTTGTTCGTATATAATAAAGAACAAACGTTCTTTATTAAGGAGTTATTCCAATGGATTATGGGCAGCTACCAAACAGAGTCATTATTTGTATCGACATGAAAGCATTTTATGCCTCCGTTTCTTCTGTCATAAGAGGTTTAAATCCTTTGAAAACAAGGCTTGCTGTTGTAGGAGATATCAAACGGTCGGGATCTGTTGTGTTAGCTGCCACACCTTTATTAAAGAAAGAAGGGATCAAAACAGGAAGTCGCCTCTTTGAAATTCCTAAAAGGAAAGATATCCATGTGGTGAATCCATCCATGGAGAGATACATCAAGGCTTCGAACTATATTTCTAGTTTGGTGTTACAGTATGTTGCTCCTGAAGATTTCCATGCGTATAGCATTGATGAGTTGTTTATTGATGCAACGGCTTCTTTGCATTTATTTGCTCGAACACCAGAGGAGCTAGCTCATCGAATAATTAATGAAATCTATCGTAAAACAAGACTGACAGCTACCGCAGGAATCGGTCCTAATCTCTTACTGGCTAAAGTCAGCTTAGATCATGAAGCAAAGCACAGCCCAACAGGAGTTGCTTATTGGCGATATGAGGATATTCCCTTTAAGTTATGGTCGATTCATCCAATGAAGGATTTCTGGGGGATCTCGTCAGCTACAGAAAGACGCTTAAACCGTTTAGGCATCTATACCATAAAAGAACTCGCTCTTTCTTCTAAAGAGATGTTACAAAAAGAATTTGGCATCATGGGACAGGAACTTCACCAACATGCAAATGGGATTGATTTTAGTCGTATTTCGGATGTGTACATTCCTAGTTCCCGTTCCTTTGGGAAAAGTCAGATTCTCTTTCGAGATTATATAAGCCGAAAAGAAGTGGAATTATTACTATTGGAGCTATTGGACGATGTTTGTTTTCGTTTACGCATGCATCAAGTGGTGGCTCAAACGATCCATTTATCGATTGGCTACAGCAAACAAACAGGTGGA
>Ga0209463_1000896_pt1 | contig 19940 bp, 17 predicted proteins | sample AgamicMgSfrz_FD_187169 | JGI IMG/M metagenome (GOLD analysis project Ga0209463, IMG submission 187169) | Agave microbial communities from Guanajuato, Mexico - Mg.Sf.rz (SPAdes) (version 2) | ecosystem: Host-associated > Plants > Phyllosphere > Phylloplane/Leaf | place: Guanajuato, Mexico... | reverse complement strand
AAAGCGCCGTTCCTTCAATGCTCTTAAGAGTCATATTCCCTGTAAAACCATCTGTTACAACCACATCCGCTACGCCGTTTAGCAAATCACGGGATTCCACGTTGCCTACAAAATTGAGATCAGCATTCTTTAGCAGCTGAAAGGCTTGCTTTGTTAATTCATTTCCTTTTTTATCCTCAGTTCCAATGTTCAGCAGCCCCACTCTAGGAGCTTGAATGCCGCGTACTTTTTCGGCATACACAGACCCCATCACAGCGTACTGGAGCAAATGTTCAGGCTTGGCATCAACGTTTGCACCAACGTCTAGCATTAAAAAGCCTTTTCCATCTAGTGTCGGAAGCGTCGGAGCAAGTGCTGGACGTTCAATGCCTTTGATGCGACCTACAATAAAAAGTCCCGCTGTCATTAACGCCCCTGTATTTCCTGCTGAAATACAAGCATCAGCACGACCTTCGGCTACTTCATTTGCCATTAATACCATAGATGCTTGTTTTTTACGGCGCACAGCTCGCACTGGCTCATCAGTTGCATCAATGGTTTCTTCTGTATGAATAATCGAAATACGATCTGAATTTGTTAAATACTTTTTTATTTCTGATTCGTTTCCAATTAACGTAATATGTAATTCTTTAAATTGAGCAGTAGCTTTTTCTACACCTTCAATAATGGCTTTCGGTGCATGATCTCCGCCCATTGCATCAATAGCTAGTTTCATGTTGCGTCTCATCCTTTTTATTATTTATCCTTTGTAGAACGATACATTTTAAAAGTGCCAGAGAACACTTGCTCTTGCCCTACATAGCTGTTTACCTCAACGGTGGTTCGCACTTCACTAGTTGACAGAACTTTCGCTTTTGCTATCACTCGTTCATGAAGCTTAACAGGGCGATGATAACGGATCGACGCATCTGCTGTGAGCGCTAGTTCGTTGTTAATAACAGCGACAGCTAACGAATTAGCTTGCGCAAAAAGGTGGTGACCACGAGCGATTTGATTACGCTGAAACACATGCTCTGTTTTCACATCAAAAATAGATATCGCTGATTGATCTAGTTCAATGTCGATAACTTCTCCAATTACTTCTTCAATCGGAAGCGAACGCACTTCCTCGTCTAGTTGTTTTGAAGCTACATGCTTAATACGTTCTCGCAGTTCAGGAATCGACAACTCTAGGCGGTCTAATCGAATTGTTTGAACGCTCACTGAAAAACGGTCTGCTAGTTCTTCATCCGTAATAAATGGGTTTTCTTCAATTGTCGTTTTTAATAGATGCTGTCTTTCTTTTTTACTGCGCTTCATTGTCCACCATCCGAACTTTTAATACTAGGTACTAATAGCAGTATATAATCATTGCCTTCTAATTGCAACATTTTTCACATGCTGTATTCTGTGCATTGACGTCGTATTAATGGCCACCAGCCGCTAACTCTTTCACACTAAGCCGCTTTTTATCTTTATAGACGAAAAGAGATTGAGACATAACTAGATCACTTCAATTTAAAGATGAACAAATGGGATAAAGGAGCTCGTATAGATTGCTTGTTACACCGCTGCTGATTTCCGTGCAAGACTTCGCTTTCCGCGGCCGGCCCGTGATCCTCCTTGTTCCTTACGCTTCTGCGGGGTCTCATCTATTCCGCTTTCCCCGCAGGAGTGCCTTGCCCTTCACTTAACAGTTAGAAGCACCTACATACCCATCACATACATGAAATCTACGTTCATCATCACAATGAAAAAAATCCGAACGATTGATCGTTCGGATTTTCCTTCAACTAAACTACTTTGTTTCAGTCTCTTTTACTAATCAAATTTTTCTCCAGTCAATACGCCCGTTGCTTCTAATTGTATTCTCAGCAGTGCAAACTGATCTTCTGTCCAAAAGCTGTCGGAATTTACAAGCTTAGCAGCATCTTCTCGAGCTACTTCAAGCGCACGGTAATCGTGCACCATATCGGCTACTTTAAACTCAGGCATCCCGCTTTGTTTTCTACCAAAGAAATCACCAGGCCCACGAAGCTCTAAGTCTCTTTCTGATAATACAAATCCATCGTTTGTTTCCGTCATAATGGTCATTCGTTCTTTTCCAACTTCTGATTTCGGATCTGCGAGCAGAATACAATACGACTGTGCATCTCCTCGTCCTACGCGTCCTCTTAGCTGATGAAGCTGAGATAACCCAAAGCGCTCTGCATCATAAATGACCATCACGGTTGCATTCGGAACGTTCACTCCTACTTCTACAACCGTTGTTGATACTAAAATCTGCACGTCATTTACGCTAAACTGTTTCATCACTTCTTCTTTTTCATCAGGTGACAATCTTCCGTGCATGAGACCAACGCTTGCTTTTCCATTAAAATAGTGAGTGAGTGTTGCATGTACATCAATTGCATTTTGAACATCCAGCTTGTCCGATTCTTCAATCAACGGACAAATAACGTAAGCTTGTCTGCCGTCATGTATTTCTTTTTCAACGAAATGTAAAATACGTTCAAGCATATCATGTTTTACCCAGTATGTTTCAATTGCCTTACGTCCTGCTGGCATTTCATCGATAATGGACACATCCATTTCTCCAAATACCGTAATAGCAAGGGTTCTTGGAATAGGAGTCGCCGTCATAAACAGTACATCCGGACTCTCTCCTTTTTCACGTAAAACCCGGCGCTGCCCAACTCCAAAGCGGTGCTGTTCATCCGTAATGACGAGCCCTAAACTACTATATATAACTTCGTCTTGAATTAAGGCATGTGTACCTACTAATACATGAACATCTCCGTCTTTCACTCGCTGAAGCAGCTCTCTTCTTGCTTTTCCTTTAACAGACCCTGTTAGCAAGCCTACGCTGATGCCTACCTTTTCAAGCATCGCAGTCAATGACTCAGCATGCTGTTCAGCTAAAATTTCAGTCGGTACCATTAAAGCACCTTGATGCCCTGCTAAAACAGTGGCGTATAAAGCAACCGCTGCTACGACTGTTTTACCTGACCCTACATCACCTTGCAGCAAGCGATTCATGCGATAAGGCGATTTCATATCGTGCGTAATTTCGTTTACTACACGTTTTTGAGCGTTTGTTAACGGAAACGGCAGCAAGTTCGTGAAGTTTACCAGCTCAGTTGAATCAAATGCTTGCTTCATTCCAGGCGTTTCTTCTCTTTCGCGCTTTCTAAGCGCCTGCATTTTTAATTGAAAAAGTAGAAATTCTTCATAGACAAATCGACGTCTTGCTTGTTTTAAATCTTCATGATCACGAGGTAAGTGAATACTTCTAACCGCTTCTTCACGCGTTACTAGTTTGTATCTAGAACGAATAGAGGCCGGGAGCATATCCTGAATGCTACTGCCATAATTCTTCAACGCAAGAGAGACGAACTTCCGCATTCCTTTGACCGTTAAGCTGCCTTTAACCGAGTAAACAGGCTCAATCGTTTGATTTTTAACAAACGGAGAAAATTGAAGCTCCTGCAAGTTAATCGTTTGCCGATGCTGATCCCATTTCCCCGTAACCGTAACAGTTTGATCGATTTCTAACTTTGATTTATAGTAAGGGCGATTAAAACAAGTAACCGTAATCAAATAGCGGTTTACTAGCAGCCGAAACGTAAGGCGCGAACGCTTTTTTCCGTAATACGTAAGCGAGGGGACGCTGTGAACCTTTCCTTCTACGGTGACCTTTTCGTCGTGCTTTGCTTCAGCCAAATCTTTTAACTCATAATCTTCATAGCGGTATGGGAAATGTTCTAACAAGTCATGCACACTATGAATATGCATATCCTCTAATGCTTGTGCTGTTTCCTCTCCAATACCTTTAATGGTTTTAATTGAAATAGTTGTTAGTTCATTCACTTTTATTTAATGCAATACCAAAGATCTTCGCTTCAAGCTCGCGACCTGTTGGTGTTGCCGCTAAGCCTCCTTGTGCAGTTTCTCGTAATGCAACCGGCATTGTTTGACCAATTTTATACATAGCATCAATGACTTCATCACATGGAATACGACTTGTAATGCCTGCTAAGGCCATATCTGCTGCAATCATTGCATTCGCCGCTCCCATTGCGTTTCGTTTCACACATGGAACTTCTACTAGCCCCGCTACTGGGTCACATACTAATCCTAGCATATTTTTGAGAGTAATTGCCATTGCTTCAGCTGCCTGACTCGGTGTACCTCCTGCCATTTCAACAATCGCTGCAGCTGCCATACCTGAAGCTGAACCAACTTCTGCTTGACATCCGCCTGCTGCTCCTGAAATAGACGCATTATTGGCTACAACAAACCCAAAAGCACCTGATGTAAATAAAAATTCAATCATTTCTTTACGAGTTGGGTTTAGCTTATTTTGCACTGCAAACAGCGTTCCTGGCACTACCCCCGCAGATCCAGCAGTAGGTGTTGCACAGATTGTCCCCATTGCCGCATTTACTTCGTTTGTCGCTACAGCTTTGCTGACTGCATCTAAAATTAAATTTCCAGATAAAGATTTTCCACTTTGAATATAGTTTTGAAGCAGCACTGCATCTCCGCCTGTTAAACCTGTAACAGACTGTACCCCTTTTAAACCGCGTTCAACCGCTTCTTCCATAACCGTTAAGTTCCGGTCCATTTTTTCCATGATTTCTTCACGAGTAACTCCCGTGATATCTATTTCCTGTTGAATCATAATCTCTGCAATTTTTACATTTTGACTTTCTGCTAATTCTACTAGTTCTGCTACGTTTCGAAACATAGTAACCTCCGCTATCATTCTGTCTTATTTTCACTTTAGAATCATATATAATCACTCGGCTCCAGTTATTCTCTCAAGCCGGTCCTATTCGCTCTATCCTACTCAACCATTCTTGTTACTTGAATAATGTGAGGCAATGTTTTTAACTCTTCAATTACATCATCTTCAATATTCGTATCCATTTCAATTGCCATGAGCGCTACTTCTCCGCGCTCTTTGCGAGATACTTCCATATGTCCGATATTAATTGAGTGTTTCATCAAAATATTCGTAACGGTCGCAATGGCACCAAATCGGTCATTATGCACAACGAGAATAGCTGGATTCATGCCTGATAAATTTAATTCAAATCCGTTCAGCTCCGTAATTTGAATTTTCCCTCCGCCAATTGAAATTCCAACAACTTCAATTTCCTTTAATCCGTCGCTCATTTTGATGCGAGCAGTATTCGGATGATCTGTGATTGCCGCTTCCTCAACAAATGTGACGTCCATTCCTTCTTTTTTAGCTAAGTCCAAAGATTGCGGAATACGCTGGTCGAACGTATCAAAATCTAAAATACCGCCAATCAGCGCTACGTCTGTTCCGTGCCCTTTATACGTTTGAGCAAAAGAACCGTACAGTGAAACCACAACTTTTGTGGGCTGCTTGCCAAAAAGCGTTCGGGCAACGCGTCCAATACGCGCTGCACCAGCTGTATGTGAGCTAGATGGTCCAATCATTACCGGACCAATAATATCAAAGACAGATTTATATTTCATAAGGATTTTCCCCCTGCTATTTAGACATTGTTATTACTTATATGTTACTTGAGCTTTTGACTTTTTGGAAGCTTTGTTTCACGCTCTTAAAAAATTTAAAAATTCTCATTTTTATTAGGGACTCACGTACAAAAAAAGCGGTGTATTTATCCATAAAAATAAGATAAGCACACCGCTTTTTTGCTATATTATGCAGGAAAAGATGAATTACTTAAGCTGCTTCTTGCTCGGAAGCTACATCGTCTACTGTTTTAATTTTAAAGTTTTTAAAAACAACTGAACCTATAAACCCAGCTAATGCTCCCGCTAGTGCGCAAAGTACTGCACAAATTGTGACCTTCATAGGGTCATTAAACCCAAACATCACTGCAAGTCCTGCGATTGGCGTTGCCGTGCCTGCAGCATCATTTACCAATCCGAACAGAGCCACAACCACACCGGCTAGTGCACCTCCAACAAAGTTTGTAATGTAGATAGGAATCGGATTTGCTGAAATAATATTCGCTTGTGTTAAAGGTTCAACTGCAACTGAAATGGTTGTACGACGATCCCCAATTTTTAATCGATCAAACAGCACATAGTTCATGAAAGAAGAACCAAACACAGCAAGAGCTCCAATCGCCATAGGCAATCCCGTTAACCCTAGCATAGCCGTTAAAGCCATTGAGCTAAGCGGAGCCGTTGCTACTACTGTAATAACTCCCCCTAAAATAATTCCCATCAAAATAGGGCTAGCACTTGTTGTATCTTTGATAATTCCTCCAATATTTAAAAGCGTCGCATCTACAATAGGTGAGAATGCATTACCAATTAATCTTGTTAAAGGTGCTGCAATTAAGATGTTGCCTAATAAGTCTAGACCAGCAGGTGCCTTTTTCTCAATAAATTTCACTACAAATGCCATGAGGTATCCCGCAAAAAATCCAGGGAGCAAGCCTAGCCCTGAACACACTACCCCCATCATAAGAGCATATACAGGAGATACTCCTAACGCCAAAGCAACTAGTGCTGCCGCCGCAACTCCTCCCATTCCTCCTGCAGCCTTTCCTACTTCACCTAGGAATGAAATACCTAGTAAATCTCCTCCTACATATGACTGAAAGGCCTCTACGAGAAACGCAGCTACCGCTCCGCTTGCCAGAGCCCCCATTGCTTTCATGCCATAAGGTGCCTTGTTGCTAAACAACCAAAATAAAAATAAAACTAATAATAATAAACCTGTTCCTTTTAAAATATCCACTGTTGTCTCTCCTCTCATGCTGTTTTCTTTCACATTTGACTTAATCAGTTTTCAAAACTACCATATAAACGGGTTCTTTTCAACTAATATACCTAATATACCGAACGATTACAACAATTAATAATAAAATAGTTCGTATTTAACTTAAAAAACACAAAAAAAGAAGCGCCCCTCGGGAGGGATGCTTCTTTTTTGTTATTCAATTGCAAAAATGTAAGAATATAAAGGTTGATCTCCTTTATGAAGCTCTACCTCAACTTCTTCAAACGTTTCTTCTACAAACGATGTTAGCGCTTCAGCTTCATCGTCTGAGACATCCTCTCCTTGAAGAATCGTAAGGATTTCCGCTTCGTCATCAATCATATAAGTCAATAGCTTTTTTGCTGCTTCTAATTTCTCTGAATCTTTTACAACGATTTTCTTTTCGGCAATACCCATAAAATCGCCTTTAGCTAATTCAAGACCATCAATATTTGTATCGCGAACTGCATACGTTACTTGTCCTGTTTTCACGTGCTGTAGAGCTTCTGTCATTACTTCCTCGTTTTCTTTTAAGCTTTGCTGAGGATTAAATGATAGCAGCGCTGTCATTCCTTGAGGAACCGTTTTAGACGGGACAACCGAAACGTGACTGCCGGCAACAGCAGCCGCTTGGTTAGCAGCCATCACAATATTTCCGTTATTAGGTAAAATCAGTACCTGTTCAGCATTTGTTTCTTCAATCGCTTTGACAATATCCTCCGTACTTGGATTCATTGTTTGTCCGCCTTCAATGACAACCGTTGCCCCAAGGCTCTTGAACAATTCAGCAATTCCTTTTCCCATTGACACAGTAACAATGCCAAAGGGCTGTTTTTCAGCATTTTTTACTGCAGGCTTTTCTTCACCTGAAACAATGCTGCTATGCTGTTCTCTCATGTTTTCAATCTTCATTTTAATTAAACTTCCGTACTGCTGCCCGTAGTTTAACACTTCTCCAGGATGCTCAGCGTGAATATGAACTTTCACGATTTCATCATCAGATACTACAAGCAATGAGTCGCCCCATTTGCTTAAGTCTTGACGAAACGTTTCTTCAGAAAATGTTTTAGCTGCAGGCTTATCCTCTTCCAGCCTTACCATAAATTCTGTACAATAGCCAAATTCAATATCTTCTGTATTCATATAGCTTTGTGCATGCTTATGATGCTCAGCATTTACGAGTTCATTCATCGAAGGAGCTGACATGGGTACACCCGGAAGTTTTTCACCTTTTAATTCAGCTAAAAACCCTTCATAAATTAAAACAAGCCCTTGACCTCCGCTATCCACTACGCCTACTTCTTTTAACACGGGTAAAAGATCTGGCGTGCGATTTAACGAAGCATTAGCTTCCTTAAGTACTTCTTCCATGAACAGAATCATATCAGATTGCTTTTTAGCAACAGCCGCTGCTTTTTTAGCAGTATCCTTAGCTACTGTTAAAATGGTTCCTTCGATTGGTTTCATAACAGCTTTATAAGCAGTTTCTACCCCAAGCTCAAGAGCTTCAGCAAACTCAACTGTTGTAATCGCTGACTTTTGCTCAACCGATTTCGCAAAACCGCGGAATAATTGAGATAAAATAACTCCTGAATTACCGCGCGCCCCCATCAATAAGCCCTTAGACAAAGCTTGACTCACTTGGCCGATGTGATCAGATAGTTTATTTTTTACTTCTTTAGCACCAGACGTAATCGATAAGTTCATATTTGTTCCAGTATCACCATCTGGTACAGGAAAAACGTTCAGCGCATCTACATAATCTGCATTGTTAGATAGATGCTGGGCTCCTTGAAGCACCATTTCTCTAAACCGCTTTCCGTCCAACGTTGTCATTGACACGAATCTTCCTCCTTAATTAAACGTTCGTTACACGAACACCCTGCACATAAATATTTACTGAATCAACCGTTAAACCAACCGTTTGTTCCAGTGTGTATTTTACTTTTGTTTGCACATTATGAGCAATTTCAGAAATTTTTGTTCCATAGCTTACGATAATGTACATGTCGATATGTACGTCATCCTCTTCTTGTCTTACCACAATACCTCGTGTAAAGTTTTCTTTGCGAAGAATTTCTGTAAGACCATCTTTAAGCTGATTTTTTGAAGCCATTCCGACAATCCCGTAACAATCAACAGCTGCTCCTCCAGCAATTGTTGCAATTACATCTGTAGAGATATCAATTTGACCATACTTCGTTTTCATTTCGATGGACATACTCGTTCCCCTTTCTACTTTCATAGGTTATAAATATTCTACTATAATCAATCTCGTTTTAAAAGAGGCGTCCAGCTTGTCCCTTTTAAAGATGACAGTATTAGGTATCAACTTGTCTTAAAATAAGTAATAGCCCAAGTTATACCTATTTCTACTCTCTATATTATTGAACATAGATTCATTTTATATGTCAAGGAAAATTTCTTGAAAGCTTTTCTCCAGAACTATTGCATTCTCTGTAAGGCTGTGATAAATTAATATAGTATTTCTCAAAACAGAATTGAGTAGTTTTTTTGGTGTTAGGAGGGAAAATCATGGCACGCAAATGTGTAGTAACTGGTAGAAAAGCTCGTTCAGGTAACGCACGTTCTCACGCAATGAACGCTACTAAGCGTAAATGGGGTGCTAACGTTCAAAAAGTACGTATCTTAGTGAACGGTAAACCAAAACGTGTGTACGTTTCAGCTAGAGCCCTTAAGTCTGGTAAAGTTCAACGCGTTTAATCTTTATAATGAAAAAGCACCATATTTTATGGTGCTTCTTTTATTATTCCGGCGTTGTTAATCTTTTTTGAACGAATTAAGCATGACCTTTACGATGCCACCTAAAAACTTTGGAAGTTTGATTGTATAGAATTTCATACTGTCCCTCCTAACCGTCTCCACACTTTATCTCCTTTTAAAGAAAGCCCTATGTCCTGCTCTCATTTTCCATACTTCATCACAAGCAACGTTTATCATTGCTTCTTACCATCATTAATATGCCTTTTGTAAATGAAAAAGTACCTCTTTGTTGAATAAGTTCATTGCTAATACATAAAGTTGAGCCGAGTTCTACTTCATGCTTATTGAGCGGATATTTGAAACCTTCTAGCGTAAGCTCTTTTACACCGCCTGCAAAAGGAACGAATGAAATATAGTGAAACTCCTTTAAACGATCAACATGATAAGTGCCTGGTTCAAACAATTGAATGATATTTTGATTGTCAATCATTTGTACATTCGCTTTCTCTTTTAACCCTTTGTACAGGAGCTGAATGCTTCCAAACATGTGGTCAAGCCTTCCACCTGTTGCTCCAAAGATACAAATACTTTCCGGTTTTTGCCCTATTGCCCACTCAAAAGCAAGTTCCAAATCCGTTGCATCTTTTTCTGCAGGATACAATTCAACATCTTGTAATGCTTCTCTCACTAGCTTAAGCTGTGCATTTGTAATGGAATCAAAATCTCCAAATGCTTTTACGGGCAAAATGTCTTGCTGAAGAAGAAGGAATACGCCGCGGTCTACTCCTACCCACTTTACATCGTTTGACTGGTGCAGGGGCGGCATATGTTCATCCGGTCCCCCTGCTAGAATATGAATTTTCATTATGTATATGCTCCTTTTCTATTAAAAAATGAACGAAATAAATATGTTTTCTTTATCCTAAAAGAAAAAGCTGCTGTGTACAAGTTCTACTCGTTGTACACAGCAGCTTTTATTACTTACGCTTGAACAGTTGTGCGAATTTGACTAATTGCGCCAGCTCGGTCTTCTTGGTTATAAATAGCTGAGCCAGCCACTAAGACATTTGCTCCTGCTTCCACACATTTTCTTGCTGTTTCTTCATTAATTCCTCCATCAACCTCTACTTCAATAGAAAGGTGACGAATTTCAATAAGCTGAGAGATTTGCTCAATTTTCGGCAGTACATTTGGAATGAAGTTTTGCCCTCCAAAGCCTGGGTTCACCGTCATTAATAAAATAAGATCGATATCTTCTAAGATATGCTTTACCACGTCAATTGGCGTTGCAGGATTTAAAGCAACGCCTGCTTTCATGCCGTGCTCTTTGATTAATTGAATGGTGCGGTGCAAATGAGTACACGCTTCAGCATGTACCGTTAAAATATCAGCACCTGCCTTTGCAAACATTGGAACGTATTGATCTGGGTTTTCAATCATTAAATGCACATCTAATGGCAGTGTTGTGACAGGGCGTACAGCCTCAACGATAAGCGGTCCAATTGTAATATTAGGAACAAAATGGCCATCCATAACGTCGATATGGATGTAGTCTGCTCCACCTGCTTCAACTTCACGAATTTCTTCAGCAAGCTTTGAAAAATTGGCAGATAAAATGGAAGGTGCGATTTTTGTCATTTTTAATACCTCGGCTTTCTTTGCTTAATTTCCTCAATAAATTGCAAGTAATGTTCGTAGCGATAACTCGGAATTTCTTTTTGTTCGTATGCTTCTTTCACCGCACATTTTGGTTCTTTCACATGCAAACAACCTCGAAATTTACACTGTTCACTCAAACGCGACATTTCAGGAAAACAATGGGTTAACTCTTCTACTTCTAACGTTAAAAATTCCAGTGAGCTAAAGCCTGGCGTATCGGCTACTAAACCTTCACCAAACGAAATCAGTTCTACATGACGTGTTGTATGCTTTCCTCTTCCAAGTGACATTGAAATATCATTTGTCTTTAACTCAAGCTCTGGTTTAAGTGTATTTAACAGTGAAGATTTACCTACACCTGACTGTCCGGCAATAACCGTTACGCGATCTTCAAATAACGGCTGAATTTGTTCCATGCCTTTTTCTGTGACTGTCGACGTTAAAATGACCTCATATCCTATTTTACGATATTCTTCGGCATATTGCTCGATTTCTTGCTTTTGCTGCTGTGATAAAAGATCTACTTTTGAAATACAAATAATAGGTTCAATATGATTAGACTCCACTAACACTAAAAATCGGTCAAGAAGCATCGTGCTAAAATCAGGTTCAATCGCTGAAAAAACAAGCAGCGCCTGATCAACATTTGAAATTGGGGGACGAACTAATTCATTTTTACGTTCTTTAATTTCAAGTATATATCCTTCAAGCTTATTTTCTGCCTGAAATACTACATTGTCACCGACTAAAGGCGTTACTTTCTTTTTACGAAAAACACCTCGTCCTCGACATTGCGTTACTTGTCCGTCATGAAGAACATAATAAAATCCGCTAAGGGATTTAATAATTCTTCCTTCTGGCATAACCTCACTCCTATCACTCTGGATATTCAACGTCTTTTTCTTCAATAACTTCCCCGTCTCGGACAATTTTATAAGACGCTTTTTCATTTTCATCAACTAAAACATCGAACGATTCTTTTGTTGTTTCAGTAATCGTTAGTTCTTTAGCAGGAACGGACATATCGTTATCTGCATCTTCGATATAAATTTGTACTTTTTGCGGCTTTGGCTTTTCCTCTTCTGTTCCGGTGGCATCGCCTGTTTCCGTTGCGTCGCCTTGTTCCGTGCTTGCTTCGGTGTCAGTCTCTTCTTTATACGGAATAGTCACATCCACTGATACCGTTTGAGGAGCTTTTGGCTCCTTGCCCATTGAGACCGTAATGGTGAGCTTATCACCTTGCTCGATACTCTGCTCCGCTGCAGGCTTTTGAGACATCACAAGACCTTTTTCAACAGTGTCGGAATACGCTGTTTTTACATCCACTTCAATATCTTCATCTGATGCATAATCTTTTACGCTTTTTTCCGTCCAGCCCGAGAAATCCTTTAATGTAATCTTCGGCGGCCCCTTACTTACCCATAGCGTAACCGTTGTATCCTCCGGCACGACTTGTTCGGTTTCTTTAGGCGTCTGATCTGTAATATTGCCTTTTGGTTCTGTGCTTTCAACTTCGATGGATTGGATATCTTTATAATTCTGCTTTTCTAACAGACTTTTTACTTCCGTAAAGCTTCTTCCAATGTACCGGTTAAATGCTTCTTTTTTCTTTCCTGTACTTCGATAAATAATGACGTTAGATCCTTCTTTGATAACGTCTCCCGCTTCTGGCATCGTTTTAACCACGTCGCCTTCTTCCACCTCATTATCGGATATATCTTTAGGATTCTTCACTTTAAAGCCTAAAGAAACTAAATCGGTTACTGCTGATTCATAATCTTGATTATGTAAATCAGGAACCTTTACGTCTTTTGGCAGTAATAAAGCCGGAATAAATGTAACGGCGGCTACGCTAGCAGCTGCCAGCAGCAAAAAAATTAAAACAAGCGTTACAATCAGCTTGCTTTTGCCTTTTTTCTTTTTCTTCTTTTTTTTCTTCGGCTTTAACTCTTCTTCCTCTTGTTCTTCGCGCTCTAAGTGAGGAGGTTTTCTCACAGGTACGTGCGTTTCTTCGGATTCAACAAAATCCTCCTTAATAACTGGAATGGCTTTTGTCACTTCTTCATCATCAGGCACCGTAAACCTTTGTTCATTATAACGATTTGGATGAACAGCAGACTGTAAATCCGCTTCGAGTTCTTCGACGGAACTGTATCGGTAAAATGGATCTTTAGTTGTTGCTTTTAATACAACATTCTCCACGCTTTGAGGGATAGATGGATTCCATCTTTTAGGAGAAGGTGTTTCTGTCTGTAAATGTTTTAATGCAATTGACACAGCCGATTCCCCAGAAAAAGGGACTCGACCCGTTAGCAATTCAAATAGGACGATGCCAAGCGAATAAATATCAGAACGCTTATTCGCAAGCCCTCCCCGTGCCTGTTCAGGAGATAAATAATGAACAGAGCCCAAAACAGAATTAGTATGCGTAATGGTTGTAGAACTTAGTGCTACGGCAATGCCGAAGTCAGTAACTTTAATGGTATCATCATGATCAATTAAAATATTTTGAGGCTTAATATCCCGGTGAATAATTCCGTACTGATGAGCATGGGCAATAGCTGATGTAATCTGCGTCATAATATGTATGGCTTTATCAAGAGATAGTGGTGATTCTTGCAGAATGTATTGCTTTAATGTCATACCCGGTACATATTCCATGATGATATAGTAAATATCTTCTTCTTCTCCAACATCATAAATACTGACAATATTAGGATGAGCAATACTCGTAGCAGATTGTGCTTCTCGATGGAAACGCTTTATAAACGCATCGTCACTTGCAAAGTCTAAACGAAGCACTTTAATTGCCACATCACGATCCAAAATCATGTCGCGACCTAAATAGACGTTTGCCATTCCGCCTCCACCAATTACTTGCAATACCTTATAACGGTCGTTTAGCCGTCTACCTATTAGCAACACTCTCACCCACTTTCAGATGTAAAGTCCACAATTGCAAGTGTAATATTGTCTTCTCCACCAAGCTCATTTGCTAATTGAATCAGGCTCGTACCCTTTTCGTGAAGTGATGAACTTGTTGATAACGTTTCGTTCAGCTTTTGTTCCGTTACCTTATTTGTCAGTCCATCTGAACATAATAATAATCGATCTTCTTTTTCCACTTCAATTGTTTTTACATCTAAACTAACATTTTCTTCGGTACCTAGTGCTCGCAATAAGATATTTTTTCGTGGATGATGCTCGGCATCTTCTTTTGTGATTTGACCATTTTTTACGAGTTCATTTACAAGAGAATGATCTTCTGTTACTTGTTGAAATCCATATTCATTTGAAATATAGCATCTGCTGTCTCCTATATTACCGATCGCACAAAACGTATCAGCGCATAAAGCAAGTACAACTGTTGTCCCCATCCCTTTACACTCTTCATGCTCCTGAGCATATTGATAAATATCTTGATTAATTTGCGAAACATGCGTACGAATCCACTGCGTCGCCTCATCAGGAGACGTTACTTTGTCCGCTTCTTCCCACGCTGTTTGCAATTTTTGAACCGCCATCTCACTGGCGACGTCGCCAGCTCGATGACCTCCCATACCATCAGCCACAATTGCAAGCAGCTGATTGTGTTGGTTCAAAAATACCCCTCCGTTATCTTCATTGTGTTGTCTAACTCTCCCTCGGTCTGTCATGAAGACAGTTGCCATACAATCACCTCGTCTCTTCTTTACGCTCCTTCGCACGTAATTGGCCACAAGCTGCATCGATATCATGACCTTGCTCACGTCGAATAGTCACGTTAACGCCACGCTTTTTAAGCGTACGTTCAAATGCAAAAATCTGTTCACGCGGTGTACGAACATAATCACGCTCAGGCACATAGTTTACCGGAATCAAGTTCACGTGGCATTTAACGTCTTTAATCAAATCCGCTAATTCCTCGGCATGCTCTACTTGATCGTTTACGCCTCCGAATAGACCATACTCAAAGCTAATACGTCTTCCCGTTTTATCCGTATAATATTTAATGGCTTCCATCAAATCAGGAAGTTTGTACGCACGGTTAATCGGCATTAAGCGTGAGCGGATGTCATTGTTTGGAGCGTGAAGTGAAATCGCAAAATTGATTTGCATTTTTTCATCAGCAAACTTATAGATTTTCGGAATGATTCCACTTGTCGATACTGTGATATGACGTGCACCAATATTTAATCCATCATCACTGTTAATTGTTTTTAAGAAGCGCATCATTTCATCATAGTTATCAAATGGCTCCCCAATACCCATAATTACGACAGAGCTCACGCGTTCTCCTTGTTCATCTAGCGCTTTTTGTACTTTTACTACTTGCGCTACGATTTCTCCAGCTTCTAAGTTACGCTTTAAACCGCCAAGAGTAGACGCACAGAACGTACAGCCGATGCGACATCCAACTTGAGTCGTTACGCAGACAGAATTTCCGTATTCATGACGCATAAGCACTGTTTCAATCGTATAACCGTCATGGAGTTCGAATAAAAACTTCATCGTGCCGTCCCCAGACGTTTGCTGAACGACTGTTTTTAATGTCGTTAGTGCAAATTTGTCTTTTAATTGTTCACGTAACCCTTTAGATAAGTTTGACATATCGTCAAAGTCCGTTACGCGTTTAACATATAACCAGTCAAAAATTTGTTTAGCACGGAACTTCTTATCTCCGTGTTCTACTAACCAATTTTCTAGGTCGTGCATTTCTAATGAATAAATAGATGGTTTTTGCGCTTTTTCTTCTGCTTTTGCTTTTCTTTTAGCTACTTCTTCCATTTTTACACCTTCTTCTGTAAACATGCAATATAAAATCCATCGCTTTGTGCATCTGGCAGCAATTGAATTTCACCATGTTTTACGTTTTGTTTAAGCTTTTGCGGCATGCGTGCAGCAAGCGTTTCATCTTTTTGAAAATCAGCATGATCTGCTAAAAATGCTGCTACAACATCCCCATTTTCATCCCGGTCAATTGTACATGTACTATATACAAGGGTCCCACCTTTTTTTAATAAAGGCGCAACCGCATTTAAAATATCTTGTTGAATACGCGCCAGCTGCTTTACATCTTGTTCAGTTTTTGTATATTTCAAATCAGGTTTTCGTCTCATTACACCAAAACCTGAGCATGGGGCATCTACTAAGATGCGGTCAAACATTTCTTTATCAAACTGTTCGCCCGCTTTGCGGCTGTCTTGAACCGTCGGCTCAATATTGGTAAGGAGCAGACGCTCTGCCTGCTGGGCAATCAGCTTTACTTTATGGTCATGAATGTCCAAGGAAATAACTTTACCACTGTTTTTAAGCTGCTCTGCAATATGAGTTGATTTTCCTCCCGGTGCAGCACAGCTATCTAAAATTAGCTCTTCTGCCTCTGCACCGAGCGCATGAGCCACTAACATAGAGCTTTCATCTTGAACGGTAAACATTCCTTCACGAAATGCTTGTGTATGAGCTGCATTTCCTTTTTGAACTTCTAGCGCTTCTTCTACAAAATGGCCTGGTTCTACAACAATACCTTCTTTTTCAAGCGCTTCTTTTACTTCATTTTGCGTAAAGCGTGCACTGTTTACTCGGATTGTTTGTTTAGGGGCCATTAAATTAGCTAAACAGATTCCGCGTGTTTTGTCCAATCCATATTGTTCCACCCAGCGTTTTACAAGCCACAATGGATGACTCGTTTCAATCGCCAACCGCTCCATAGGATTTTGTATTTCTTCTAAAGAAGGCGTGCCGCTGCGCTGGATATTTCGTAAAACGCCGTTTACCATTGAGGCAATTCCTTTGTGACCGCGTTTTTTGGCAATTTCTACTGCTTCATGAAGGATTGCCCGGTCAGGCACTCGGTCTAAATATACCATTTGGTAAAGTGATAAACGAAGCAGCACTCGCACCCAAGGCTGAAGCTTTTTTGGATTTTTCAAGAAAGGTGCTAACCCGTAATCTAACGTATCACGTCTTTGAATCGTTCCATACACAATTTCCGTTAACAGTCCTGCATCTTTTCCTTGAATACCCCGTTTTTGTATGCTGTTATTTAACAATAGATTGCTGAATGCCTGATTTTTTTCAATAGCTAGTAAAATATCTAAAGCTATGTCTCGAACGTTGTACTTACTCATTGACATCCCCTAATACTGTTCCGACTTCCACGGATGTACCTCGTAAATACTGCGCTGCATCCATACGTTTTTTTCCAGCCGGCTGAAGTTCCGTCACTTTAATAGCTGTTTCATTTCCAGTTGCTACTATAAATCCGTCCTCTTCAAGTGATAAAACGGTACCCGGTTTGCCTGATGCAGATACTTTTTCTCCCCACCAAATTTTCATGACCTGACCGTCTGCTGTTGTATAAGCAACGGGCCAAGGATGAAGTCCGCGGATATGGTTATAAATTTCTTCTCCTGTACGGGCCCAATCAATTTTCTCTTGTTCACGCTTAATGTTAGAAGCAAATGTCGCTTCGTCATCGTTTTGTTTAACCGGCGTAATTTCACCTTTTACAAGAGAAGGAATGGTTTCTGAAAGCAATTTTGCACCAGCAGCGCTGAGTTTATCATGAAGTGTGCCAACGTGATCACGTTCTTCAATCGGAACTTCTACTTGTGTTAAGATATCACCTGCATCTAATTTTTCTACCATATACATAATTGTAACACCAGTTTTCGGCTTACCTTGTAGAATTGAATAATGAATCGGCGCGCCTCCGCGCAGTTCAGGTAACAGAGAAGCATGCACGTTAATACAGCCGTATTTAGGCGCTTCTAAAATAGGGGTTGGTAAAATTTGACCAAAAGCCGCTGTTACAATTAGGTCAGGCTCATACGCTAACACTTGCTGATATTCTTCTTCTAAACGAATCTTTTCTGGCTGCAGTACAGGTATTTCATGCTTTAACGCCTCAACTTTTACAGGAGGAGGTGTTAATACGCGCTTGCGTCCTTTTGGTCGGTCCGGCTGTGTAACCACTGCGACCACTTCATATCCATCTTTAAGTAATGTTTGTAAAACCGGCACTGAAAAATCCGGCGTTCCCATAAATACGACTTTCATCGTGTAAAACCTACCCTTCTAGTTCATCCTCTTCGTAATACTTTGTTACTTTTTCCGTGAACAATACACCGTGTAAATGATCAATTTCATGTTGAATTGCTCGTGCTAAAAAACCTTTTGCTTCTATAAAATAAGGTTTTCCTTTACGATTTTGCGCACGTACTTTCACATAATCAGCTCGAGCCACGTCACCAAAAAGGCCCGGAAAACTTAGGCAGCCTTCTGGACCGATTTGTTCGCCTCGTTGCTCAATAATTACCGGATTAATTAGCTCAATTTTACCGTGTCGGTCATCCACGTCTACCACTGCCACTTGCTGCAGAACTCCTACTTGAGGAGCAGCTAGACCCACACCGTCTGCTTCAAGCATTAAATCATACATGCCGTTTAGTAATTTCGCTAATTTATTATCAAAGTTTTTAACGACTTCACATTCTTGTTCAAGTACTTCATTAGGATGGTAAACAAGCTTAAGCTTAGCCAAATAGGCACCTCCTTTATTCTTTCTATTTATATCCAAAAAGCTTCTTCTTTAACGCCATCAAGACGACTAGTTACATCATCGAGTATGGATTCAAATCAATAGTGATCGTTAAATTCTCCTTCTGCATTTCCGCTTGATAACGTTCTAATATATATTTCAACAGCGGAATCAGGCTTGGTTCCAGCTTGTATTTTAACATGCATTGATAGCGATATCTATCTTTTATCTTAGCAATCGGAGATGCGACTGGCCCTAAGATCGTTGTTTGCGGCGAAAGTTTCTGACGCAGATACTGCGAAATTTTGTCTGTAACAGACACCACTTTTGCAATATTTTCATGAGATACCGTTACAAGCGCCAAGTAAAAGAAAGGCGGATATTTATGCATTTTACGAATTTCCATCTCCTGCTTATAAAACGCATCGTAATCATGCTGACTCGCAAGTTGAATGCTGTAGTGTTCAGGCGTGTACGTTTGAATCACTACTTCTCCTGGAAGTTTGTGGCGTCCTGCTCTTCCGCTTACTTGTGTTAAAAGCTGAAACGTTTTTTCAGATGCACGAAAGTCAGGTAAATTCAGCATTGTATCTGCTGTTAAAACGCCTACAAGCGTGACGTTTGGAAAGTCCAGTCCTTTCGCAATCATCTGCGTCCCTAGTAAAATTTGCGCTTCTCCATTTGCAAACTTGTTCAGGAGCTTTTCATGGGCGCCTTTTCGGCTTGTCGTATCAACATCCATTCGAACAACTCTAGCCTCAGGCAGCACTTTTGTTAATTCTTCTTCCACTTTTTGTGTACCAGACCCGAAAAAGCGGATATGTTCGCTGTGGCATTCTGGGCACTCAGTGTGCACATGTTCTTCGTGTCCGCAATAATGGCATTTTAATTTATTTTGATAGCGGTGATACGTTAGTGAAATTTCACAGTGCTCACATGTCGGAACGTAACCGCAGTCTCTGCACATAACAAAAGAAGAATGACCTCTTTTATTTAAAAATAAAACGATTTGCTCCCCTTTTTCCAAACGGTCTTTCATCTTTTCAAACAGCATAGTTGAAAACATAGAGCGGTTGCCGCTGCGAAGCTCTTCTCTCATATCAACGATATCCACCGAAGGCATTGATGACTTATTCATTCTTTGCTTTAACGTCAGTAGCTTATACACACCTTTTTGCGCTCTTGCAAAGGACTCAAGCGTTGGTGTTGCACTTCCTAAAATGACTGGACACTGATGATGCTGCCCTCGGTAAATAGCTACATCTCTTGCATGATAACGGGGGT
>Ga0209463_1000894_pt1 | contig 20018 bp, 14 predicted proteins | sample AgamicMgSfrz_FD_187169 | JGI IMG/M metagenome (GOLD analysis project Ga0209463, IMG submission 187169) | Agave microbial communities from Guanajuato, Mexico - Mg.Sf.rz (SPAdes) (version 2) | ecosystem: Host-associated > Plants > Phyllosphere > Phylloplane/Leaf | place: Guanajuato, Mexico... | reverse complement strand
ATTCATCAATACTTTGTTGACTTATTTTTATTTCTTTCCGTTGCATAAGAATTGTGGCCAATAACAAAAAAACACTAGCTGCTGTTAAGAAAGCAACAGTTGTTCCACCTATAAAATCCCCTATTGTACCTAAATCAGCTATCGTCTTATAATTTTCAATCTTTGGCTTATAATAGTCCCTTAATCTAAAAGGCATGAATACTGCTGTAACTATCAATAGAATTCCTATAATCTTAAAAAACCATATAAAAATTTCTGCTAGTATTTTTGAATACTTTTTCTCATCATTCAAAACTTTTCCTCCTGAAAGTAAATTCATCTATAGTATTCTAATATTCTTGTTTTTGTAATTTTTATACCACAGTCTCTCAGCCTGTCTTTTCTATCATCATAGATCTTTTCAATTAAAGGATTTATTACTGGGTGGGTAGCATGATGTAGTTTCTTATGGCAAGCTACACATAATGAAACAATATTAGCCTCAACATCAATACTGTTTGTAAAATCATCTTGGTATTCCATTGGAATAAGATGATGAGCCTCAACATAATTTTCCCCAGTTACTTTAGAAATAAAATCCTCATGAGTTTCATCAATCTCACACTTATATTTGGCTGTAACAATTGCTGTTTTTGATGTCTTTGAATCTCTTTTATATGAGCTTGTTCCACTTCTTGATGTTTTTGGTGTTTTATCTTTAGGTTTATCCTCCACGGTTACATCATTAGATACATCTTCTTGCTCAACCTGATATTGAAAGCTTGCCTCAGGGTTAGAGAGCATACCTGTAATTAAATTATCTAATTCCTCTGTTATGTTGACTAAGAAAACAGAGCTAGAATTTCTAACATCAATTACTTTATCACCATTTTTCACTAAAGTAATATCACCAATATATTTGTCAACAATTCTAAAAAATGTGCAAACATCTACAAATACATTATTTTGGTCAGCAGGTGTACCTATAGTAGAGGCATAGTAAATTGGTATATATTGAATTAGTGAACTACCAAATGGTATTTTTCCTCTACCATAAATATTTGACATTTTACCCACATACAATTCTCTATTGCCTTTGTTATTAGCTAAAAAGAAAGTATATGTATTATGACCATTGCTAATTTGATTATTTATTTTATTCCTGTTCTTTTCTGATACACCCTCAGAAGATTTCTGTGAGCCTTGTCCCCATATCAACCTGTTTTTAATCTCACATAGCTCTTTATGTTCTATTATTGTATTGGTTGTACCTCCAGCAATCTTATAATCTACTGGAAATTTAAGTGCTAAATGTAATTTTCTTAACATTCAAACTACCTTCTTACTTAAATAAAGAGTTTAATTTTTCGAAAAACTTCTTTCTTTTATTATCTTCTACCTGTATACCATTATGAAAAGTCACATTTATTAAAGTTAACTCTTTTGTCTCATTATTTGGCTTTAGCTCAATTAATTTATATTCACCATTTAGCTTTGGATTGATATCCCCTTTTTTAATTTTTGCTGTAATAAGTAAATCTTTCCCTTTTTCTAAAATTACAAAAGTAGCACCATTATGGTCCACAGCCGTATAATCTTTTTTCTCTTGTGCAGTTGTATAGCCATATTGGTAAAACATTTTAGAGGCGAATACAATAATTAAGAAAATTATAATAACCTTTATTAACCATTTTGACTCTATCCATATGTTTAGTATTTTAAATGAGATTGGAGTTGAGCTATTCTCACCACTATTATTCATATCTTCTTGCTCTTGCTGTAAAGCAGGATCTTGAGGGTGATTTGCTCCCCCCTTTAGTTGAGTAGCTCTAACTTTTTGAAAGATAACTAATCCACCAGTTACCAATAAAGGAATAATAACTAAAATAGTTAAAGAGACTATCCATAACTCAGGGAATTCTTTAGAGGTAATACCTAAGGTCAACTTGGGAATATATAGTAAATAGAGTGTTGCTGAAATTGAATATGTATATATTAGAGAAACCTTATTTATAGTATCCTCATCTACCTCAGCATTAAAAATATCCTCTTTAGCTTTTTCCCACTCCTCTACTGCAAATTCCCATTTCTTTGTTAATTTCACTTTTAATTTTTCTAATTTTCCACCCTGCAACTCATTCTTAGGTACCTCTTTACTAAAAAATTTATAAATAAAATTAATTGAACCTAATCCTATAAAAGGAAAATAATAAACAACTCTCATAAACAAAATTGTAATCCATCTAAAAATTGGCCTAATTATAATGAATAAAAAATTAGCTAATAACAGCAATAATCCAAATACTAAAATTAATGGACTTAATGATTGAAGTGTATTAATAATACTGGGCAATCCTATTTCTGCAAATGATATGTCACCAATCCCATAAAAATCACTGATGCCTTTATCAAATGAATAAGATAAAAAATAACTTAAAACAGTTAGTAAAGCTGTTACAACAGCAAAATCCTTAAAGTATTCAAAAACTTTTCCCATTTATCTATCTCCTACTTTATCTCTTAATCTATAAGTTTCATAAAATGTTCTCTTAATGATTTCATTTTTAAATATTGTCAATTACAGTCTTGTGCTGTGGTAATAAATTAGACTTTTCCTTTAGTAGTTCAAGTACTTTTATCAAACCCTTAATTGGCTCATTACTAGTAAACTGTCACATATAGGCTTTGTCTTTCTTTAGAGAAATTAGAAACTGTTCTACACCTTTTGTAGATAGGGTTTCTATCATCTTTGATTATTAGAGGATGCACCATGACTGTAACCTGAAGAGTTTTCAGTAAAACTAAAGATAATTGCTTTAGCATAAACTTCTAAGGCATCATCTGGTACATTATATCCCAATGCCTCTAGCTCTATTGTATGGGGTACCTCTGAATAAAAATTGTTAAAGCCATTATGGGCGTCAATTAACTCTTTTTCCTTCTTTATAAATATAGGTTTCCTAACAGGCATAGGAATATATTTAATACCTTTAACCCGCAAGATAAAATCCATAGCATATAGGGACTTATCTACCTCATTCTTAAATTTTAACTGTAGTAATTTTTGCCCAATATCACTTTTTACCTCCTTACCAAGTAAGTCCCATACATAACTAACAATTACTTTTAAATTATCTCTGTACTCTTTGTTGTTTGGGGATTAATATACTCATTAAAAATTCTTCTTAAAAAGGACTCAACAATTTTATCTGATTGGTCTTTTATAACCCCTTTAAAATGTTCTTTTACAAAACTTGATGATTTAATGTATTTTAATAGATCATTAATTGTAATTGCAGGTGATGGTACATCTCTTTGTAAGACATACTTAACACAGTTTTTGATAAGGTTAAGAGCCTTTATTGGATTTATAGGACCTTCAGTATCATGAACAGCTGTGAAATTATTCCTTACGTTTAAACAATGTTTAATGAAGACATGAGCCTCACTATCAATTAAACCTATTAAATAATAAGCCTCAATAACTTGTGAATCTTTAGGATTTGATAAGTCTTCCCTTGTTCTAACCTTTAAATTTAATTCACTTAGAAAATGCTCTAAACTATAAATAGTTAGTTTGACCTTTAAATCTGTTATGGCTCTTCTCCCATATTCCAGAACTTCATAGTCATAAAAACCTATATCAAACACTTTTTTTGCTTTAGCTATATACATACCTTAACATTCAGCTCTGACAGGCTTTTCAAATAAATTAAGCATGCTATTTTATCCTGAATTACTTGTATTTTTCACTTCAGTAAAAGTAACTACTGTCAGTTTCATCTGGTCATCAAACATTTAATCACTCCTTTATACCTATAATTATCATAATAAGTATCAAGGAAAATTCTTCATATTTCAATAATATTATATAAACTTTTTAAATATAGATAAAAAATGATATTGCTGTTTTCCATAAATACCCTTTATGTAAAAAGCAGAAAATGAGGACTTACATTTATCATTTATACAGCTAAACTGTACCACTGCATTATCATTATTATAGAGTTGAAATGATATTGTCTCAGACTCTTGAAATGAATGACGGGCAGTACATTTTGTAGCTAAAGAGTAGAGGTTAATCAGAGGAACTTTTTTATCTGCATCAGTTACAAAATAAATTACTTTTTTTTATTCTTAGTTCCCATTATTAACATCTTTCTAGTTTTATTATTATTCTTGAGCAATGCTCAAAATCCTTGTAAAATCAGCTATGTAATGAGGATGAATTGTAATTATTCCAAATTATAAAAAAAGGGCAGCTTATTTTATAGAATCAGTCTGCACGAAATCAAATGATGTTCATTTTTCAACTATTTGAAATCGCTACTTAAAGTTCATTACGTTCAGAAATCTCTATGTCTCTTTCAAATAAATCTATCTTTACATCAGAACAAAAAAGCATCTCCATTATTAGTTTTGACTAATAATGGAGATGCTTCTCATATTATTACTAATAAGTATTTTTTTAAGATGGAAACAGTAGTCTATCAAAAGAAACGTTGACAGGCTCACTAGATCCACCAGAAACAGTCACGAGCTCCTTTGGTTCAGTGGATTTATTCAACAAAGGTAGGATTGTCGGATTGATTGACAAATCATGTTCTAAAAACTCATTTATAAATTGATGTGAGTTACCATCCTTAAAACCATTTTTATTATATTTATCTTTTGCTTTTTCTATCTTTAAACTTTTACTCCATCTATTAGAGAGTCTAATTAAAAATTTACAAAATAACTGCTTGTAGTTTGCCTCTTTCTCTTCTGTACTTTCGTTTTCATGTACCATAAACTCACCTTTAAATATAGAATTTGAGTAATCAATTTTACCAAAATTAATTTCACTCTCGATAATAGAATTAGAAAAATTATTGATAATTTGTTCATTGCTTAGTGTATATTTCCAACATTGATAGAACCAGCATGCTAATATGTAATCACTACCATAAGTAACCATTGCTTTTAAAGATTTCAAGTCTATTTTATCAAGCTCATCGTCTAAGTGAAAATTATTCCCTAATGAATTGTGATAGTTTATAAATTGAGTTATTACAGTAGTATTTAATGCTTGTTTTTTTATAACTTTTAGATGACTATTGATAATATAGTTCATTTTTATCGCACTGTTTATGAAAGAGTAGTTTTCATTAAAGCACTTCTCAACTTCTTGAGGACATTGCATCGGGTTATTATCGCTTTCTGTATCAACATCCTTGTTTAGAATAGCCTTATTATTGAAAACATCCTTAAATAACTTACTATCTTTAAAGACAATCAAGGCATCTTTCTTTGCAGTTTCCTTTAATAGATTAGAAAGTGAAGTATTTCCCAGTTTTCCAGGATTTTTGTTAGAAATTATAATTAACATTCTCATTACACTCTCTAAAGAATAACGCTTAAAATCTATTGATTCAATTTCTCCACGTCTAATAATTAAGAATCGATCTTTCATTCCTAATGCATAGTAGTCATTGATATTCTGTACAAATTGCGATGCTAGTGCAATGTCCTCCATTCTCATTGGTTTTTGACGATTTAATGCTACAGTGACTTTACTAGTAATTTCAGAAACCTGACTTTTGCTAGTTGATTTATAATATATAACACGTAATAATACTTCTGCTTTTTTCTCTGCTTTTTGGACACGCATCTGATTTGGAAGTATTTTTTCTGAAAACTTTCTTGTAATTAATTCCATATCATCTTTTTCAAGATCATTTTTCAGATGATTGTTAAGACACCCTATAAAATCTGCAGTGAGATTTTCAATGTTATTTTTCTTGTTGGATTTTAAAGTTGATGTTAAAGTGCGCTCTAAATCGTCACTGATACCTTCTAACTCTGTTGGGTATTCATCAACAAAATCCTTCACAAATTCAGTTAATTTGGCAGGGTGCTTTAATAGGTCGTCTAATATTTTTTTATCCTTTTCTTCATAATTTTCGAAAAAGAATTTACTTGCTGCACTGATAGTTTGAGCTCCATTAATAACCGAAATGTTCCATTTTTTATCTATATCACTATATAAATTTTTAAATTGTAAAACATGGTTAGAATTTAAATTTAATGTATCTTCTTCAGCAATTATTGTAATCCCATTGTTTAAAAACCAAAATTCTTCTGGATTTTCATTAAGGGTTTCTAATATTTCTGAAGTTACATCTAATAAGTCATCTTTTTTTCCTAATCCTATTCGTAAGTTTTCACTGAATAAAGAATGGCCTATTTTATTATATAGATTTACAATATCAAATAAATTAGCTGTAAATGCTATTCCATTTGTTTCTGGATTAGATAATGGGTTTGCTTCTGTTGCTCGATATCGTTCTTTAATTCTAATTTCATTCGAGTTAACTCTATTTGAATCTTCTATAAATTCGTAATTGACCTCAATATTACGTGCTGTTTTATTAATTAATTTTTTAGCAATTTTGCTTTTTACAGAAGATAATTGCTTTTTGAAAATGGGGTTATCCCGAATTGAATATTTTTCTTTAATACTTTTTACTAAAATTAAGAATTCAACAGAATTAAATTCAATCTCATTTAGTTCAGCTAAGTTCTGATATTCTGTGAAACTTCCAAATCTCTCAATATTTTTAGCTTCAAAAATATCATAGATAAAAAGCTTTTTAGAGTCTCTATCAAAATAGAAGTTTTTTGTTTCATCAAACTCCATACTTTGGTATTCTTTAGCGTCTAGATAAAGGTTAATATATTCTTCAATAGAGTTTGTGTATTCAGTCATTTTTCATAGCCTCCGCGTATTTTTGTACATCAATTAAAAGGTCGTGAATGGTTGGAGCTTGAATTTCAAAGCGATTGTCTAAAGAGTTGTGTAAATTACTAACATATAGATTATAGTCTTTGAGAAGAGAAATTAGCTCTTTACGCTCAACTTTAAATTTTGGATTTTTTAGTGCTAGTATTAAAGAATTTTTAAATATGTTTATAGGATCAAAAATCTTATCAAAACTTTTGACTTTCTCTATGCTGCTAGAAGTTTGATAATTTATGAATATCTCTTTTCGATACTCACACTCAATCTCTAACTCATTTATTAGTAGTTTTATCTCGGTTATGTATGAAAATGGCATAGCATTTATATTTTTTATTTTGCTTAAAATGTTGGTTACATTATTGGTCATTTCTGGGTACATAGTTCCCATATTTATATTAAATAAGCTTGAAAGTTCTTCTCTTATTTGCTTTTTTAAAGTTGGACAAATTGTAAGTTTAGATTGAATACGTTTAGGTAGAGAAAAAGGTTTATTTCCATAAAAAAGAATAAGTGCTCCTTGCTGAGCAATAATTCTATCATTTTGAGAAGAGTGATCTAATAATTTATATGTATTTGAAAATAGGTTTTCAGTTCTCAGTGGCGAATCATCCTTTAATAAATTATCATACAAACTACGGACGTCTGATGATGCCGGAGAATACATTTTAGGGATATTAAACAGGTATACAACACTTGACTCCTCATCATAAGCGTCCTCTTTTTCTGTGTAATGAGGTGTAACAGAAAAAAACAATGCTATCAATGCATTGTAAGTCACATCCAGTAATCTACTAGGAAACCCCCCGTGCTGGGCTTCTATAGCTGTTTCAAAATAAGAAGCATCTACTGCATATTTATTAGATAACATTGTATTTAGAATGTTAATTTCAACATTTTTTTCTAAATCTAGGTCAAATTTTCTAAATATATTCGGCTGACAAGAAGAGCTTTTAAAGTCTTGGGCTTCCCCTCTATAAACTAATATTCCTGTTTCGTCCATATTTGATTTCAACTCATATATTTTAGAAATATATGCTGATATCACTGAGTCTCTTATATCTTCTTTATTTAAACTAATTTCCACATTCTTCATTCCTTTATTATGTAATTATTTACAAAAAGTAATTAATGTAAATAAATATAATTATAATAATAACATTTTTTTCTATTATAGTATATAAAAAGAACTGTTTAATTGGTCTTTTTAACTGAAAAATACATTATTTTAATGCGAAAATAATGTATAAAGTAGCAAGTGTGAAATTCTTTTAAAAGGCTAGATTATAAAATTTGCCTAAACAAATTATGAACTAATCACACTTAATTTATTCTATAATTTTCTAATTAAGAGAAAGTTCTTTTTTTACCTATCCTTGTAAGCATTCCTTCAACGACTCATAAGGATATTATTTTGAGTATTAAGTGAATCTGTTGCTGAATGTATAAAAAAAATATTCCACGGTATTAGTGAGGGATCTAAGTGAAGAAATACACATTTAATGAGTTCGCTATTGTAAATAATTGAAATCGAAACTTATTACACATACAAATGGAAAATAAAAGAAAAACAACTAATTAGATGTTAGTTGCTTTTCTTTTGGTCATAGATATTTCGAAGCCTTTTGAGTTTCCATAGCATATATTTGGTTAATTTTCTTACCCATTCTTTCTACTAAACCTACTACTAAGGCATTTCCCATGCAAAAATACCTGGCTCTATCTGTTAATCCCTCCGTCCAATTTGGAGGAAAGTCATTTAGTAATTCACATTCAACAGGTGTTAAAACACGCAAACGCTTAGTGTTCAAATCTTCAACTACATGGGTACTACGATTCTTTGTTGCTTCACTAGTAAGCATAGTTCTTCCAGGGCTATTCAAATCATCGGGAAACTTCATTCCGCCTTCAGAATAAGTATAAACATGACCAGTACTTGAAGTTCTTTCAATACGTTTAGGTCCTTTAAGGTAAGTAAAATGTTCCAATGTTGTTTTCTCATTCTTTCCTACTTCATCACCATCAACGTAATATTTTTCATCTACTACTTGATAATCTCTAGCCTTAATTAAAACGTCTCTTAGTGTAATTGATGAGACTGCTTGAGGAATAACTTCTTCAGTGTGAAATTTACCGTTTCTCATTATACCTGCATTCCTAAAAGTTGCTGTAAAGGTATTTGATACTTCGACAATATCTTTAGGTAAGACAGTATTTGTTACAGAATGCTTTAAAGAAGTTCCGATTATTGGGAATTCACTGGCGAAAAATCCATTTTCGTGTATACATTCTTGTAAGGAAGAATCTAACTGCGTTTTAGCATATTTAGTATCGTTTCTGTATGCAAAAATAAAAATTCTTCGTCTTCTTTGTGCAAATCCATAATCAGCAGCGTTAATAACTCTCCATTCCACAAAATAACCTGCATCTCTAAAGCTTGCTAGCATAACAGCAAAGTCTCTTCCACGCAACTTAGAAGGTGATTTTAATAATCGATCAACATTTTCTAACAATACAAATTTAGGTTTATGGTGATTTACTATGCGCATGATTTCCCAAAATAGTACACCTTTTTTTCCTTGTATACCAGATTCCCCATTTAACGAGCGTGCGACAGAATAATCTTGACAAGGAAAGCCCCCCACCAGTAAATCATGTCTGGGTATATCTTTTTCCTCGTCTACTTTAGCGATGTCCTCATTACTGTGAATTCCTCTACCTTCAAATCGCTTATTATACACTTCAAACGCATGCTGTACTTTTTTTGAAGGTTCCCACTGATTGCCCCATACTATATTAAAACCGTCTTGACGTTCCAAGCCAACTCTAAACCCCCCAACGCCTGCGAACAATTCTACTACATCTATCATAAATACGAACATCCTTTCCTATTAAAACGTATACTCATTATAAATGGTTTCAATCGAATAATGAACAAAGAATTAATTTCCGAAATTATTAGGATATTTGTTAATAATAATTATCACCTATAATAAATAAGCCAAACATTATCTATGCAACATTCAAGGAAAAGAAGATTATTTATTCAATTTAGTATAGCTTTGTTAAGTAATAAATACGGTTGTTTGCTCATTTTATGATAAAATAGAACTAGTTATAGGCTATTATTTATAGTCGATATCTAAGTGAAAATAAAACTCTAAAAGTATTGTTTAATTAAATAAAAGTGTATCGCATAATTGTCTCTGACAAAGTGATTAGTTGAGTAAAACAAACGTTACTCAAGGGAAATAAATAAGAGATACATTGACAAATAGAGTGTGTATAGGGAGATATATTAAAATGACGGTTAAATTAAATGAATTAATAGGATCTAAAATTACGATGACCGATTCAACACGTAAATTGACAATTAAAGGTGAAACAAAACCATATAAGGTAGCTAGAATTCCATTGGATTTATGTCACTACAACAATCAAAATGGACGTATTGCAACTCATATTAGTGAGTATATTTCAAATGGGAACACGCTTAATAAATCAGATATGAATGAATATAATAACGTTTTAGAGGAATTCATTTACAAGGCAAATCCTACAGCTCTAGATGACACTATGAAAAATATTGATAAGTTTGATCAGAGAGTAGCAGGGGTTGTGTTAAATGATGGGCGAATTATAGATGGGAATAGACGTTTTACCGCCTTACGTAAATTAAAACGTGATAAAGGAAAAGATTTATACTTTGAAGCAGTTATTCTAAATCAAGAAGAAGGAATAGACCAGCGTGATATTAAACTTTTAGAATTGAATTTACAACATGCTGAGGAGAAGCCTGTAGATTATGATCCAATTGATAATTTAGTTGATGTATATCGAGACTTAATTGAAAACAAACTATTCACTGAGGTTGAATATGTGCGAAATACGAATAAGAAGCCGGCTGAAGTAGCGTTAATGATGAAGAAAGCAGAGTTAATGGTTCAATTTTTAGATTATATAAACGCTGAAGGAAAGTACTATATCGCACGTGATTTGGCTCTTGATGGGCCGTTACAAGAAATGGTACGTATTTTAGAGACTCAATTTAAAGGGATAGACGTCCGTACTATCTTATCCGCGAGCCATAAAGATAAAGGTGAGCAAGCTGGATATCTTCGAGTAAGAAATGCATTATTTACAGCAATCTTTTCTAAACGTAAGTTGAATGAATCCGATAACAAAGGTGATATGACTCGAGATATTCGTGATATGGGAAAATTTATCATTAATTCAAGCAATCGGGAAGAGTTTTTAGATGAATTTGATGATATTGTAGAGGAAGTCTATGAGAATTTCCAAGATTTAGATGAGGTTGATAGCTCTTCAGTAAAAGAAGTTGGTCAAGAATTAGCAGATGTGCGTAAGGAAGCTCAAAAAGTTATTGATAAGCATATAGAGGATTCTCGCTTAGTAATGGCTAAAACTAAGCCCGTTGATTTATTAAATAAAGCATTTGATGATTTAAAACGTATTGAAGTCGAACAGGTAAAACGAATGGATTCCCCTACAGAACAGGAGTTTTTAACAGTATTTGAGGAAGTACAGAAAAAATTAAATGAATTTAGAGATGCTCTAAATGTTTGATCAACTTGCTTTGCATCCTTCATATTATACAAATACGTCAGATATAGTAGAAGAATTTTACAATCCAGTTTTATCTGTAGCGAAAGTATATGATCGTGTAAGCGCATATTTCAGCTCGAAAGCTCTGGCAGCCTATGCCAAAGGGCTTTCGGGCTTAATTAATAATGGCGGAAAAATGCGTCTTATTGTTTCGACAGAAATTAGTGAAGATGATTTTGAGTCTATCAAGAAAGGTTATGCATTACGCGAAGAACTAAAAAATCAAATCACAATTAGTTTAGAGGATAAACTGACAATTGAAGAGGAAATGAACTATTGTAATTTGGCGCATTTAATAGCAAACGGCCACGTAGATGTAAAAATCGGCTTTACTACAACAGGTATTTTTCATTCTAAATTCGGCTTGTGTAAAGACAGTAATGGGAATGTAATTTATTTTACGGGCTCTAATAACGAAACAGAAGCTGCAATTAAAGCGAATTATGAGGCATTTGATATTACAGCATCTTGGTTATGTTCAGATTTCGATATTCATAAATTACATAGGGCAGAAAGTGAGTTTGAAAAACTATGGAATTCTACAGAAAGTGGCCCTATAGTGTATGTAAAAGAGATTAATGAAGTAGTACGAAAAAAGATTATACAGTTTGACAAGGGGCGAGTAATTTTGAATACAGAAACATTAACCGATGATGCGTTAATTTTAGCTTATGAGAACGATAAAATCGTTTTATATGATAACTTAAAATCTTATAAAATTTCATCTAAAGATATGGCAATTTCCCAAAAATTATTGCCTTATTATGACGGAAGCTATCCAGATTTCTCGCCCGATTTAACCTATATCGAAATGAACGAAGTAATTAAAATACTGGAAAAATACGCTAAAAGAAAAAAGTTTAATTTTATTGTTAGCCAGTCTTTAAAAGAATACTTATCAACAGTTGCATATTTTATAAAGGAACGCGCGGATTATGGAAAAACTATTAAATATTATGAAAATGAGCTAGATCCACTCATTGCTGAACGCTTCGAAAAATTCGAAAACATTGTTAAAAATGAATTAGATAGAACTTTGCGCCCTAAACAAATGTGGAGTGCATTTTATATGTATGAAATGAAAAATGCAGCAAATTTTTCTGTACCAGGGGCAGGGAAAACATCAATGATTTATGGAGTGTTTGCATACCTAAATTCACCGGAAGTCGATAAAATTGATAAAATTGTTATGATTGGCCCTAAAAACTCATTCTTATCTTGGAAAGATGAATTCAAGTCAAATTTTGCTGACAAAAAAACACTAAACTTTTTAGATGTGCAGTTAAATAAACTAAATGAATTTGAGTTCCGTCTTGAAAGTGGAGATCGTAATTTGATTTTAGTAAACTACGAATCACTACCTAAATATGAGTCAGTATTATCGGATATTATAGATTCTCGTACAATGTTGGTATTTGATGAAGTACATAAAATCAAAGGACTAACGAGTGTAAGAGCGCAAGCTGCCAAACGTATCTCTGCTAGAGCTGGCTATAAATACGTGTTAACGGGTACCCCTATACCAAATACCTATCAAGATGTGTATAATTTATTAAATATTTTGTATGGCGATGAATATAGAATATTTTTCAACTTTAATAAGAATGATTTAAAAGAACCTAGTCCTATTATGGTAGAAAAAATTAATGATAAACTATACCCTTTCTTTTGGAGAACTACTAAAAAAGAACTTGGAGTGCCATCAGCTAATGAAGATGATCTCGTCCATGTGCTTGCATCAAATCAAGAGCAAGAAATCATTAATTTACTTTATCGTAAATATGGAAGAAGTGCTTTTCATTTATATATCCGTCTCATTCAGGCTTCTACTAATCCTGATTTATTATTAAAATCCTTAGATTATATTGAAATGTATGGAGAAGAAAATAATCCCTTAAAAGATATGAATCAAGACGTTGTAGTATTTACAGAAGAAGAAATTGAGCTCATCAGACAAGTTCCTAAAACGTCAAAATATTATGCTGCCCTAGATATGGCGGAGGATTTGTATGCTGAAGGTAAGCAATCCATCATTTGGTGTATGTTTGTAGATACCATTAATAAATTATATCAGGACTTACGTCTTAAAGGAATTAAAGCAGGGATTATATATGGAGGCACTCCTCAAGATGAACGTGATAAAATGATTAAAGCATTCTTAAATAAAGAAATTGATGTATTAGTAACAAATCCTCATACTTTAGCAGAATCTGTTTCCTTACATCATACTTGTCATGATGCAATTTATTTAGAGTATTCGTTCAACCTTACACATATGCTTCAATCTCGGGATCGTATACATCGATTAGGCTTAAAAGACACTGATTATACCCAGTATTATTACTTTATGCTGCAAGGTAACGAAGGCGAGCGAAATACAATTGATGAGCGAATTTACTATAGGTTGAAAGAAAAAGAGAAAAGAATGTTAGATGCTATTGAAAGAGGCATTCTTGAACCTGAACCAGAAGTAGATTTAGAAGAAATTTTATCTTTATTTAATAACTAACAATGGAATAGCAATAGCCCTTATCTGGAGACCTCTTAATTAAAAAATGTCATGTAGGTATTAATATAATTTTAAAAAATAAACAATGCTTAGTAAACTAAAAAAGTCTTACTAGGCATTGTTTTTTAATTTTATTTATGAAGATAATCTAAATAGTTATTTTTATCAATGAAAATCCGTTCCAAATCTCTTGAGTAATAAGGTTTCTTATCATATTTTAATAAAACTGTTTCCAAAGAATCATAGGATACTGCTTCTGAAGAAAGCTCTTCTATAATATCACGCAATTGGCTTAGTTTTAACGAAGACTGCTTTTCTTGCTCTAGGATATATGTGAAGAATTGCTCACTTTTTAATTTTCGGTTCGATTTTTTGAAAAAGATTGTTCCAAATATTCTTATAGATTTTAGATATGGTACTTGAATAATAAGAGACTCATAAAAAATAGAATCAAAACCATATTCCTGAATCTCATGGGAGAAACCATCTTTTCTTAAAGAGTTATAAGTAAAATATCCTTGATTTTTAGTGGCATTACGGACAGCTAATTGATAAGACTCTAAGTTTTGTTTTTTAAGTCCTGCTGATTCCATTTTACCTTTTGTAATATAAGAACAATCATCTACCTTCACGACAGAAAGGGCCTTTTCTAAATTTTTAAGGTATCTTTTGAAATAGTCTGTTTGAAAGATTGCTTTATCAGATAAAACAAAATAGGATTGACTAAGTACAATTTCATCAAAAAAATCTTTTATTTTTTTGAATTTCTCACTGAATATATAAGGGGGATGTATTTTTAACCCTATCTCTTTTAAGAATATATCAGTAATTTGAAATAAATTAAATTGTGGCAAAAGACCTTTAACAAGGTCATAGAACTCTTCTAAGGTATAAATCGGGTCTTGAATAGCTGATTTAATTAGTTCTAATTCTCTGGAAGACAATTGTGGTACAGAATTTTCAAGAGAATCTTTTACTTTTAAAGGTTGTAAATCAGATACAATTTCACCAACAAAACTGGCATTAAACCAATAAGACTGTTTTGTAATTAATTGTCCATCTGGCAAAGGATCCTTGTCATTGCCATCAGAAGCTTTAGGACGCGTGTGCATGACCTCATTATCTATTGTAGAGGGTAGATTATTTTCAATAATAGTCTTACCTTTTTGTTGAATAGGTGTTAATGTTACACCCTCTAGAAGTCTATTACGTAAATGAGTCCAAAAGCTTTTAACTTGTGACTCAAGAATTATATCAGGCATTTTCCAAAGCTTCATATCTCTATAGTAGAGAACACCGTTTTGTAGCTGGAAAACTATAAATAGAAAAGTTGTATTTTTAAATTTGCTTTTAATAAAGCTATCTTCCCATTTTTCTTCTGTTACTTTTAGGAAATCGATTCGTTCAAAAGACATCGATTCTTTAGGAATCCCATTTTCTTGTAAGCGTATAGTTTTTATAGAAATATTATTTTTATTGAATTTTTTTTCTGAATCCTTTAAACCTGTATAAGCGTACATCTCTTTTACTAATGTAGCTGTTCCCAAATGGGGCCCCATTAGAAAAGGGTTGACGCCTATAATTTTCCCAATAGAATATACTGAGAGGTTTTTGAACTGATTAAAATAATCAGTATTAATTTTAATAGCATCTTCTAAATTAATGTCCACGAAATTGCTCTTTTTAAGCATATTATCACTCGTTTCTTGTTATCATAATCTGATGAGGTGGCGTAGATTGTTTTAATGATTTTGATTTATATTCATAAAACATAGATTCTTCTACTTACCCTAAAAAATCTTCTTAATCTTAATTTATCATCTTCTTACAAAAATGGACAGATTACACTTAATATACATATCTATTTTATAGAGAGTAGTATCTTCTACAATTTATTTCATATGTACTAAAGTGATATTGAATAATCTCTGTTGAATGCTCATATCTCACGGTTATTTTAATTCGTTAATTAATTCCTCACTTAAGCTCAAGTTAAATTTGAGCATTTCATCTCAACTAGAAAAACAGTTTTAAATAGTTTTCTATTCAAAATTGAAATTGTAAAAATCCTAATAAGAAAATTTCAGTGAATTTATAATAGGCGTTAATCTATTAGAATAACGCCTAACTTATCTATCTCTTATTGTTCGTTTTTAATCAATAACATGGAAATTCACTATTAGAGAACTTTCAATAACCAATTCACTTATATAGGAGCTGATAAATAATAATGTTTTTATTAATAATAACAAGTAAACCAAAAATGAGCCCTCGTTTTCCTCACTTTGCAAAAAAATGATTATTCACGTAAAGCAAGCCATTTCATAAAATATGGACGGTCATTATTTGAAGGGGTTTCGTACCATTCAGAGCAGATAAAGTATTTTTCACCGTAAGCTTCAACTTCCGTGGACCAATACCTTTTAACTTTTTCTCCATTACTAAGAGAAGCTTTCCTCAATAATGGATGTAGTAAATGGAACGTCTTTTTGGAATATGCTGCTGTTTGCATTAATTCAATTTCTTCTTTTGATATTTCATGATTAGCTAGCATTCTAGTTAAAGTACTTCGTACAAGGAGGCCAATCTTCATTTCATTATATCCGTTTATATTATCAAAATCTTTTGTCTCGGGACTACTTGTGCTTTCAAGATTATTTTCTGTGTGACTTTTTTTATGATTTGAAAACAAGTTGTAAATTTGTATACTTCGCATAAAAAGATCTTTTGAATCATTTGCGAATTTAGATGCGTTTATCACTGGTTGCATTATTTTGTCATAAAAATCATCATTCGCAATAATACGTATATTATAAGTTAAATCGAACTTGTACAATAAATTTTGAATATCAGATATCAATTTATCTAATGGAGAAATTACAGATTCATCAATTTTTGGAAAAGCAAAAATGATATCGCCAGTTTTTTTATCAAAGTGTCCATATAAAAACATCACTGTAGTTAATATTTTTTGGGCCACTTTAACAATAGTTTTATCTATGTCATTATAGCTTGATTCAAGTTCGTCAAAATTTACATCTATTGCATATAAATTTGGAGTATCTCCATCAAAGCTTGCACCAAGAACATCAATTTCTGATTGCAGAAGTAACTGTGGAACTGAAACTTTACGTTTATATAAACGCTTATTATAATTTTTTCTTAGTAAGTCTATATACGATGACATTAAAGTATTTATGGTATCTTCATTCTTCATTTCCCACGACAAAGAAGGCTTTTTCCAGTTTGTTTGAACAAGTTGACATCCTTTTATATGTCTAAGCCATGTATATAATAATGATTCACTCATTTCAATTTTCATTATTAAATTCCCCTTTTGAATATTGAAACTATTTTTTCGATTTCTGTTTATTCTTGATAATTAAATACTGTATTAGACAACACAAGTCCACAATCTAGACAGTACTCATATCATTATTTAAAGTCTTTAATAAATGGAATTTGCTCCATTAAGCATGCACCTAAGAAGTTAATTATTTCCTAATAATTCGATATCAATAGCTAAAGTAATAACTTCAAAACGGTGGGTAGACTCTAAATTAATTCTTATAGTATAAATAAGCTTTCTTGGCTTATATCAGTTATAGATAGACCTTACAACCATTGAGGCTGTAAGGTTAAAGTTATGAAACCAATTGAAATGTCCAATTAATATTTATTATTACAAAAAGCTTAACTGTTGAGGCTCTTTCTTTAAAGATTCAATTTCTTTTTTTTCTATTTCTAAAATTTTGTTACCCATTCGCTCTATTAAACCAACAACAAGCGCATTACCCATGCAAAAATATCTCATTCTATCTGTCATACCCTCTGTCCAGTCATCCGGAAACCCATTTAAACGTTCACATTCTATAGGTGTCAATATTCGAAGACGTTTAGTTTTAGGATCCTCGACAACATGACTACTTCGATTAATAGTTCCTTCGCTAGTTAACATCGTACGTCCAGGTTTATCAAGTGATTCAGGAAATGCCATACCGCCTTCAGAAAATATATACTTATGACCACTTGCAGCCGTTCGTTCTATCTTCTTAGGACCCTTTAAATAGTTAAACTTTTCAATTGCAAGCTCATCTAAATAATACTTTTCATCTACATCAGATTGAAGAATTTCTTTTAAAGTTTTTGGTCGCTCCTCTACTATCATGAGCTCCTCCGTATAAACGATACCGTTTCTCATAATTCCAGCATTGAAATATTTCTTAGAAAAGTTATCTGAGATTTCTACTATATCTTGAGGTAATGAAAAAGTATCAGGTTTATGCTTAGCTGAAAAGGTATCAGCAACAGGGAATGGTTTTGCAAAGAATCCCTCTGCATGTAACATACGTGAATCATTAATGTTATTTCTTTCTTTTATATAAGAAGTATCATTTCTAATTGCAAAAATAAAAATTCTTCGTCTTCTTTGTGCTTGGCCATATTCTGCTGCGTTTATTATACGCCACTCGACTGAATAATTTAAATCTCTTAAACTGGCCAACATAATTGAAAAGTCTCGTCCTCGTTGTTTTGATGGTGATTTGAGTAATCGATCAACATTCTCAAGTAGAATATATTTTGGTCTTAATTCTGTAATTAGACGTACAATTTCCCAGAACAAAACACCCTTCTTTCCTTGTAATCCTTTTTCTCCTGACAGGCCGCGAGCTACAGAATAATCTTGGCAAGGAAAACCTCCTACTAACAATTCGATTCCCATATCAGACAATGACTTTTCATCTACTGTACTTATATCTTCATTTGAATGAATACCTTTATCCTTAAAATGTCTTGCATAACATTCAAAAGCATCCTGTGCCTTTTTTGATGGTTCCCATTGATTTCCCCAAGCAACTTTGAAACCTTTAGTTGCTTCAAGACCCAAACGAAACCCTCCGACTCCGGCAAACAATTCAATTACTTTTAACATTCTAAACATCCTTTCGGTAACACATATACCTAGTTAAACATTATAATTAAAAATGATTAAAAGATCAACCATTTTAAACTAATAATATAATTGTTATATTCTAGTACATCCGATACCTCATAAAAAATTTACAATTTTTTATATTATAACTCCAAAAAAGAACGTTAGTTCTAATATTTGATTATTTTTTAACGAAATATTCTTACAAATCCTTTTTTGGCTTTGGTTTTCTCTGTCATAAGGGGGTTAGATTCGTTGAAAACATGGGTTGCTTTTGTAGGGTATATCAAACGGTTGGAATCTGTGCTGTTAGCTGCCACACCTATGTTAAAGAAAGAACGGATTAAAACGGCAAGACGTCTTTTCGACATTCCTGAAAGGAAAGATACCCATGTGGTAAACCCATCAATGGTGGTTTACATCAATGCTTCGAGTCGGTAAAATAAGAACATTTGCAGTTAATAAGGTAAGTAAAATTGTAAAGAAATCATGTTACAATGTAATAAGGCATTTTTCTGCCTCTTTCTTATTTAAGCAAAAGTAAGGGTGATAAACAATGGAAACTAAAAAATATTCGTTGTATAAGAATGGGCTACACTTATATGATTTTGATACTGTGAAAGACTGTTCCATATGGCTGGAGAACATTATAGGAGGTTCTTTGTATCAAGGTTTAAGCGAAATTAGAGATGGAAAATGGAAACCTAGAGAAAGTTCTCAGTTATTTGGTTATGAAATTAAAACAAATAAAAATGAATAATCTTTAGAGTATTTAATATTTGAATAAAAAAGAGAAGGGAAAGCCCTTCTCTTTTTTATTTGCCTTTATTTACTGCTCTTTAGGATTTGGAACATCTTCCAAGTTCTCGTCCATTTCATGAAAAATATGATTTTCGCCTATCACATGAAAGATAAAAGCCAAATTGATGATGGTTTGAATTAAGGAATGAAATGCAACTAACAGCATTAATCGATCTTAGGTTTAAATAAGTTTATAAGCACAAACTAAAAAAGCAGCCAAAATAATATATTTTGACTGCTTTTTAGCAAAGTTGAACAACAATACAAGTTGATTCTAACATGACATTTATCTTTTGTATATTTTCACGAGGGAAATCACAGAAAAAGTGAGGAAGAATTATTCTTCAACCTCAAACAAATTTTCTATAGATATTTCCAGAGCTTTAGCGATT
>Ga0209463_1000893_pt1 | contig 20029 bp, 19 predicted proteins | sample AgamicMgSfrz_FD_187169 | JGI IMG/M metagenome (GOLD analysis project Ga0209463, IMG submission 187169) | Agave microbial communities from Guanajuato, Mexico - Mg.Sf.rz (SPAdes) (version 2) | ecosystem: Host-associated > Plants > Phyllosphere > Phylloplane/Leaf | place: Guanajuato, Mexico... | reverse complement strand
GACCGTTGTAATCCTCGCTACTTTTTAGCAGCTGGGCTATTTTTATCAGGTATCATTAATATTATTTTCGGCTCATTTTCTTTCATTACAACGAGCATCATACTTATGTTTGTACTTCAGTTTTTAAATGGGTGGGTACAAGGTATGGGATGGCCTCCTTGTGGTCGTACGATGGTTCACTGGTTCTCTATTAGTGAACGTGGTACAAAAATGTCTATTTGGAACGTCGCTCATAATGTCGGCGGCGCACTTATGCCTTCTCTTGTAACATTAGGATTATACTTCTTTGCAAATGACTGGAAGAGTATTTTTTACTTCCCAGGTATTCTTTCAATTTTAGTTGGTATTTATGTGTTAATTACGATGAGAGATACACCTCAATCTTGCGGATTACCTTCTATCGAGGAACATACTGGAGAATATCCAACAGATGAAAAAGTACAAGATCGCGAACGCGAACTTTCGGTAAAGGAAATTTTATTTAAATACGTACTAAACAATAAATTTTTATGGTACATCGCTATCGCGAACGTTTTCGTATATTTCGTACGTTACGGCGTTGTAGACTGGGCTCCTACTTATTTAGTAGAGGAAAAAAGCTTTACTCATAGTAGCTCACGTACCGCTTACGCTCTATATGAATGGGCTGGTATTCCAGGTACGCTTCTTTGTGGATGGATGAGTGATAAACTATTTAAAGGACGCCGCGCACCTGCTGGTATTTTATTTATGGTTGGTGTATTTATCGCCGTTCTTGTTTACTGGCTAAACCCTCCTGGTAATCCAATGGTTGATAGTATCGCACTTGTCGCGATTGGATTTTTAATTTACGGACCTGTTATGTTAATTGGTCTACACGCTCTTGACTTAGCACCAAAGAAAGCGGCTGGAACTGCAGCAGGCTTAACTGGCTTCTTCGGTTACTTAGGTGGAGCAACTTTCGCCAGTGCCGCTATGGGCTTTATCGTAGATGCATTCGGATGGGATGGCGGATTCATCTTATTACTTGCATCTTGTGTACTTGCAATGTTCTTCCTTGCTCTTACTTTAAATACAGGGTCAGTAAAACAAAAGCAAGCTTAAGCACTAATATTATTCTTATCAAAAAAAGAGAGACTGTTCTTTCGAGAACACCTCTCTTTTTTCTACATATAAACCTTTTTTCCTACAAAAGATTTATTTCCCTACCTTATACATGTTAGCGTTTTCAAAGCACTCCAACTACTTATATAAATGCATCCAATCTTTATATAAAAAGATTTTTGAATATTTTTTCAACTTGTGCTTGTCAAACATTGTCAATTTATATTAAAATAACAACAACATACAAAATATTTAGTCTTTTCAGAAAGATGGAGGGATAGCCATGAAGAATCCACTTCTTCGCATTGAAAACTTACAGACTTCCTTTCGTATACAAGATCAATATCATGCCGCAGTTGATGATGTTTCGTTAACTGTCCATGAAAATGAAATTGTCGCGATAGTTGGTGAATCAGGTTGCGGAAAAAGTGCACTTGCCCTTTCTATTATGCGACTGCATAATGAAGCAAATACAAAGTTACAAGGGCAGCTTAACTATAGAGATAAGGATTTGCTAACTATGTCAGCCGCAGAGATGAATAAAGTACGCGGCTCAAACATCGGCATGATTTTCCAAGAACCTCTTACAGCACTCGATCCTCTTATGACAGTTGGAAAACAAATCGAAGAAAACTTAGACTACCACACAAGCCTTTCAAAAGTTGAAAAGAAAGAACGCACCTTAGAACTACTTCATCAAGTTGGTATTCCAAAACCAGAACTTACATATAAACAATACCCACACGAATTATCTGGCGGAATGAGACAAAGAATTGTTATCGCAATTGCAATTGCTTGTAACCCAGCACTCATTATTGCAGATGAGCCAACAACGGCTCTTGACGTAACCATCCAAGCACAAATTTTAGACTTACTAAAATCTATTCAAGAACAAACGAAAATGGGCATCATTTTAATTACTCATGATTTAAGTGTTGTTGCAGAAACAGCTGATCGTATCGTCGTTATGTACGCTGGACAAGTTGTAGAAACAGGAAAAGTTGAAGAGATTTTTAACAATCCTCTTCACCCATATACTCGTTCTCTATTAAACTCCATTCCATCTGCGTATGCTGAAAAAGAAAAATTGCATGTAATTCAAGGGGTAGTTCCTTCGTTAGCGAAACTTCCTCGCACAGGTTGCCGTTTCCAAGCTCGAATTCCATGGATTAGACCTGATCAACACGAGGAAAATCCAATTTTACATGAAGTAAAACCAGACCATTGGGTACGTTGTACTTGCTACAAGCATTTCAACTTCCAAGATAAGAAAGGAGATGACGTAACTCATGGCACTGCTTAAAGTAGAAGATTTAAAAGTACATTTTCCAATTAAAGGTGGTTTCTTCGGACGCACATTAGATTACGTGCGCGCTGTCGATGGTGTAAGTTTTGAATTACAACCAGGTGAAACATACGGGATTGTTGGTGAATCAGGAAGTGGCAAATCAACAACGGGTAAAGCAATTATGCATTTAACGAAAGCAACAGAGGGTAGCATTCATTTTAATAATAGAGATTTAACAAAATTAAGTCGCTCTGAGCTACGTGAACAACGAAAAGATATTCAAATGATTTTCCAAGATCCTTATTCATCATTAAATCCGAAGAAACGTGTTCTCGACATTATTGCTGAGCCTCTCCGAAATTTTGAGAAGCTCTCACCTGATGAAGAACGTAGAGCAGTTCAAGAATATCTTGATAAAGTTGGTCTAAATCCAGAGTCTATTTATAAATATCCACATGAATTTTCCGGTGGACAAAGGCAGCGGATTGGTATTGCACGCGCTCTTACTTTAAAACCGAAGCTTATTATTGCGGATGAGCCAGTATCTGCGCTTGACGTGTCTGTACAGGCACAAGTGTTAAACTTCTTGCAAGATTTACAAGCTGAACTCGGACTAACATACTTATTCATTAGTCATGATTTAGGTGTAATTCGTCATATGTGTGACCGTATCGGTGTTATGTATCGCGGACGCATTGTCGAAGAAGCAACTAGTACAGAAATTTATAATAATCCGCAACATATTTATACGAAACGCCTAATATCAGCAATTCCTGATATTCGTCCTGAAAAAAGAGAACAACAGCGTAAGCTCCGTCAACAAGTAAGCTCTGAGTACGAGAAATCATACGAAAATTATTTCAATGAAAACGGTCGGGCTTATGACTTAAAAGCAATCTCGCCAACGCACCGGGTGGCATTACCATAAGGGAGTGATAAAACATGTGGAAGTTTATATTACGGAGATTTTTAGTGATGATCCCGCAATTATTCGTGTTAAGTATACTTGTCTTTCTACTAGCTAAAGCAATGCCTGGCGATGCCTTAACCGGCAGAGCGATGAATCCAAAAGCGGATCCAAAAGTGATTGAAGAACAACGTGAAAAGCTTGGATTAAATGACCCAGTTGCAACACAATATGTTCGCTGGATTAAAAATGCCGTCCAAGGTGACTTCGGTATTTCCTATGCACATAAAATGAAGGTAACCGATTTAATTGGAGAACGACTTGGAAATACAGTATCTTTAGCACTTGTCATTCTTATTCTTACTTATTTAATTGCCATACCACTAGGAGTTATAAGTGGGCGGTGGAATGATACCTGGGCTGATCGACTCATTACCATTTACAACTATCTAGGTTTTGCTACACCACTATTTATATTTGCATTAATTATGCTCTTCCTATTCGGATTTAAGTTTGCAATATTCCCAACCGGCGGTAGCGTTGATCCTCAAGTTGCAACAGGTACATTTGCTTATTATTTAAGTAAATTGAATCACATGCTATTACCAGCTTTATCTGGTGCATTAATTGCGACAGTTGGTACGGTTCAATATTTACGAAGCGAAATTATTGATACGAAGCATAAAGATTTTGTGCGTACAGTAAGAGCAAAAGGTGTTCCAGAATCAAAAATCTATTCTAGACATATTTTACGAAATTCATTCTTACCAATTGCAGCCTTCTTAGGCTATGAAATTACAGGATTAGTTGGCGGTGCCATCTTTTTAGAAAGTATTTTTAGCTATCCAGGCATTGGACAACTATTTATACAATCTATCTCTCAACGTGATTTTAGTGTAATAACTGCACTCGTTATGTTTACTGGATTTGCAACGTTACTTGGAACTCTCCTTTCAGATATTATTCTAAGCATCGTCGATCCACGTATTCGTATTGATTAAAGAAAGGAGATGACGTTATGTTAGCAAACCCTGAAAAACAAACTGAAGTTATTCATTACGAAAAAAGCCCTTCTGGTTTCTCTATTATGTGGCGAGAACTTCGTAAAGATAAATTAGCAATGTTTTCACTTATTTTCCTAGCAATCTTATTACTAGCAGTCTACACAACATCTTTTATTATGAAACAAGAAGATATTGTACGAGTTGATTTATTCGCTATTTATGCTCCTCCCTCTGCTGAACATTGGTTAGGAACAGATTACGGAGGACGCGACATTTTCGGCCAACTTATTATTGGTACACGTAACTCCTTTACAATTGGATTAGCAATTACTATTCTTTCTTGTTTAATTGGTCTTTCAATTGGATTAATTGCCGGGTATTTTGGAGGAGCTATTGATAATATCATTATGCGCATTATCGACTTTGTTATGGTTTTACCATTTTTAATGCTTGTAATTGTATTTATTACACTTGTTCCTACATTCAATATTTTTACTTTCATTTTAATTATGAGCGTGTTCTTATGGACAGGAAAGGCCAGATTAATTCGCTCAAAAGTATTAACTGAAAAAGAACTAGATTATGTCTCTGCATCTAAAACTTTAGGAACACCAAACTGGAAAATCATCCTTTTCCAAGTACTACCTAACTTAAGTTCAATTATCATCGTTAGTATTACATTAAATCTTGCTGGAAACATTGGTATTGAATCTGGTCTAACTTTCTTAGGATTTGGTCTACCAGAAAGTACACCAAGCCTTGGTACACTTGTTAGTTATGCTAGAAATCCAGATGTATTACAAGAAAAATGGTGGATTTGGTTACCCGCATCAGTCATGATTTTAACATTGATGCTGTGTATAAATTTTATTGGTCAAGCGTTACGCCGCTCGGCCGACGCAAGACAAAGAAAAGGATAAGGGGTGGAAGAAATGACGAATAAGCCAAAGTTTTTCAAAGTATTAAGTACACTTGCGGTTTCAACATTACTACTTTCAGCATGTGGGGGCAGTGGTGGTAGTGAAAAAACGAGCAGCACAAAAAAAGTAGATACAAATAAATTTAGTGCATCTGTTAAAAATGATAAAAAGGAAATTAAAGATGGTTCATTAACTTATGGTCTTGTTTCTAACACACCATTTGAAGGACTTTTGAACTTCGCTGTATATGAAGGAGATCCTGATAACCAGGTCATTACAATTTTCGATGAGTCTTTATTATCAAATGACGAAAACTGGGAATACACGAATGATGGTGCTGCTACATATGAAATTTCTAAAGATAAAAAGACAATTACACTAAAAATTAAAGATAATGTAAAATGGCATGATGGAAACCCTGTTACTGCTGAGGATTTAGAATACTCTTATCTAGTAATTGGTAGCAAACAATATGCTGGTTCTCGCTATGACACTCAAATGCAAATGATTGAAGGTATGGAAGATTACCACAATGGAAAAGCCGATAAAATTTCAGGTATAAAGGTAACGGATCCAAAAACAATTTCGATTACATTTAAAACAGAGAATCCTTCAGTGAAAACTGGGCTTTGGGCATACCCTCTTCATAAGAAATACTTAGGAGATGTACCAATCGATAAATTAGCAGAATCTGATAAAATCCGTAAAAACCCAATTGGTTTCGGACCTTTTAAAGTGAAGAAAATTACGCCAGGAGAATCCGTTGAATTTGAACGTTTTGATGACTATTATGGTGGAAAACCAAAACTGAAAAGCATGGTTTTAAAAGTTGTTAACCCTTCCGTTGTTAACGCGTCCTTAAAAAATGGTGATATTGATATCGCTGAAGTAAGTGCAGATCAATATCCAAATGTAAGTAAATTAAAAAATGCACAATTAGTCGGTAAAACCGATTTATACTATAGCTATATCGGTTTTAAATTAGGCCATATGGATAAAGAAAAAGAAGAAGTAGTGATGGATAAGGAGAAATTTAAAGATGTTCGTGTACGTCAAGCAATGGCGTATGCTATCGATCGAAAAGAAATTGGTGAAAAATTATATCACGGCCTACGTTATCCAGCTAACTCACCAATCCCACCATCTCTACCAAAATATCATAACAATAAAGTTGGTGCCTATGATAAAGATGTAGAGAAAGCTAAAAAGTTATTAGATGAAGCTGGCTATAAAGATACGAACGGAGATGGATTCCGTGAAGATCCGAATGGTAAAGAATTTAAAGCTAATTTCTTATCAATGAGTGGTAGCGATGTAAGTGAACCACTTGCAAAATTCTTTATCCAATCTTGGAAAGACATCGGCCTAAAAGTAGAGCTTCTTGATGGCCGCTTACATGAATTTAACTCATTCTACGATATGATTAAAAAAGATGATCCAAAAGTTGATCTTTTCGCTGCAGCTTGGGGAACTGCATCTGATCCAGACCCTTCTGGTATTTGGGCTAAAAACGCGCCGTTCAATTACACACGTTGGGCTACTGACAAAAACACAGAATTATTAAAACAAGGTATTTCTCCAAAAGCTGCTGATGAAAAGTACCGTAAAGATGTATACGATAAATGGCAAAAATTAGTTCATGATGAAGTACCATTAATTCCACTTCATTATAAATTTGACCTAAAAGGTGTAAATAATCGCGTAAAAGATTATAAATATACACCAGAAGATCAATATAAATGGGGTAACGTTAGCGTAACAAGCGATAAAGCAGAAACAGAGAAATAAGAAAATAGCTCCTGGCGCTGAGATACATGCCAGGAGCTATTTTTTCTTTACAATCCTTTTCTTGCTATTTATAATAACCAATTCCTTCCCTACTCTAAGATTAAAAGATTTGATGAATCATCTTTATTAAAATAGCTAACGTAACAGATGCAGCAAATCCCCCTAAACAAATTAAGCTTACCCCTTGACTATATGATAAATTTTGAAATGATTTCATTGCTTCCATCCTCCCTATCTCCCCTTTGATACTCTTATTTTACCAATGGGAAAAATTTCATAACATCGATTTTCCTAACAACTAACTTACAAATTTGTAAGTTAGTATTTTTTAAAACTTATATATCTAGTATGCCCACCCACTCTCCCTTTATACGTCAAAAAAGACCTCGAATTATATCAAGGTCTTAGTTACGTTCTATTTCGTTTTACTTTATAATCATCACCGGACATTTCACACGCTTTGCTATTTTATGACTGACACTACCAAGTACCATTTCTTGTAATGTATTTAATCCTCTACTCCCAGCAATAACAAGATCTATATCTCCTGTATTTACATATTGAACAATCGTATCTCCTGGATCGCCATGTAATATCGTAATTTTATAAGAAATGTTCTCTTTCTTTAATAAACCTTCAATCTCTTTTAATTTATCTTTTCGACTAGCTGATACTGTTTCTAAATCCGTTTGACCTTGTATAATATCTGACTTTGCCGTTCTATTATCTACAACATACACGACTTCAACATTTGTTTCTTCGTTAAATTTTGCAATATGTGTCGCGTGCTCAGCTGCTCGAAGTGCATGTTCAGAACCGTCACACGCTAATATAATTTGTTTATACATATGCTGAATCCCCTTTTCGTTATCCTACTCGTATTATATAATAAAGCCCCCTAAAAAGGAGGCTTCTAACTAGCAATTCTTTTATTATAAGTAGCTAAATTTGTAACAAGTTTTGCGCTACGTTCATTTAATCCTGTTATACTTACTTTCACACCAATTTGTTCATACTTCATGATAACTTTATCAATTGATGCCACTGCTGAGTCATCCCATACATGCGCATGAGTAAAGTTCATCTCAATTTCTTTCACATCTTCATTAAATGAAAAAGCATTTATAAAATCTGCCGTAGACGCAAAGAAAAGTTGACCGTGAATTTCGTATATTTTCTTATTTTCAATATATAAATGTTTCACGTGAATCTTTGCCATATTGAATGCAAATAATACAGCACTAATTACTGTACCAATAACTACGCCTAATCCTAAATTGTGAGTGATAAGAACGACTACTACTGTTACGATCATAACGAATGCATTCCCTTTTGGTACTTTATGAATCGTTGTTACAGAGTTCCAATCAAATGTTCCGATTGAAACCATAATCATAACTGCAACTAATGCTGCCATCGGAATATGAACAACATAATCACCTAAAACGAATAGTAATACGATTAAAAATCCGCCCGCTACAAACGTCGATAATCGTCCGCGTCCACCTGATTTAATATTAATAACAGATTGACCAATCATTGCACATCCTGCCATACCTCCGAAGAAACCAGCAACAACGTTTGCAATCCCTTGCCCACGTGCCTCCTTATGCTTATTACTTTCCGTATGCGTCATATCATCTAAAACTGAAGCTGTTAATAATGACTCTAATAAACCAATAATTGCAAGCATAACTGCATACGGTAAAATAATACCTAATGTCTCAAGTGTAAAAGGCACGTCAGGAATGCTAAAGAACGGTAATTCTTTCGGCAAGCTTCCCATATCCCCTACTGTTTTCAACTGTAATCCGCTCATAAGTGCAATACTTGTCACAATAATAATGGAAATAAGTGTAGACGGAACAGCCGTCGTAATACGTGGAAATACATATATAATTACAAGACCTAATGCGACAAGTGCATACATTTGCCAATTTGCATTTTTAAAATGCGGTAATTGCGCTGTAAAAACTAAAATGCCAAGGGCATTTAAAAAACCACTCATAACTGACTTAGGGACAAACTTCATAAATGAACTCAGTTTGAACACGCCAAAAATAATTTGGACAATACCTGTTAATATTGTTGTAGCAAATAAATATTGCAAACCGTGATCCTTAACGAGCGTTACCATTAATAATGCCATTGCACCTGTTGCAGCTGAAATCATCCCAGTTCTTCCGCCAACAAATGAAATGGTAACTGCGATACAAAAAGCTGCATACAATCCAACGGTCGGATCTACACCTGCAATAACGGAGAAAGCTATCGCTTCAGGAATTAATGCTAAAGCAACGACAATTCCTGATAACACGTCCCCTTTCACATTGGAAAACCAGTCATTTTTTATCGTCTGAAACAAAATATCACTCCTCTACTCTTTTATCATTTGATTTTCTCCGTAAGAAAATCAAGGCCGACTGCACGAAGGTTATTATATAACGAGTAGAGGATTTTGTGCTATGTAAAAGTTTCCTAAAGAAAAAGGCACTACCTTAGTAGCGCCCTTGTTCATTATATTAATGTCCACCGTGTCCTTGACCACTTTCTTGTACAATCTCTAACCTCTCATCCAATATACCTTGTGTTTCAAATGAAATATCACTCGTACTTCCTAATAAGAAACCGTGATTATACGGTCCAATCGTTGGGTCATCTTTAAAATTCGGTTGAATACTAGCAAGGAAGTCATACACTGGTTGTGAGGCTTTACCTTCTTCTAACACTACAACAGGTGCGTGTTTACCCATATGTGAAAATGGTGCTCCTGCAACTGCTAAGTCTGGTGTTTTGCTTGAAACAAATGATAAACCGTGGCCTGGTTTTGTGAACCCCCAGCCAAATTTCGTTTTCTCATCTTTAAATTTTGCAAATGCAATAGAATTTTCTGTTGGAGTCTCACCACTAATACGCGTTACTTTCCCGTATTTGCTTAACTCTTTTTCTACTTCTTTTGAAACGATTTTTTCTGGTCCTAATACATATATATTCGCTTTATCTTTTCTCATCTTTAATGCCTCTATCGTCGCTTCTGGCACCTTATCTTTCCCTGTATATAAAAGCGGTTCTGGCATATGAGAAATCCAGTTTACAGCTGGTGTTGTGTATAAACGTCCTTCTTCTTCAGACGAACCGATAATAACACTATTTGGGTAGCTTCCTGTTATATCAGCATATTCTTTATCCACATTTTTTGCAAATGTAGCTGGATCCGTTTCTTTTATTTGCTTTACTTTATACTCTTTTAATTGCTCCAGGATTGATGCACCGACATCCCCCATCATCATAATTTGTGTTCCATCTTTCGTTCCGAGCGGATTTAGCCGTTTTATTTCTTTTAACGTCATTTCAGGTACCTTTTCTTTTTCTATAAATAAGATCGGCCCGTTATTCGGATGATGAATAAGATCCGCACTTGCAATCCCTAATTGCCACTCGCTCACTGGCACTAAAATAACAGCGCCTGGCTGATTCTCCTTATGAGTTGCTGGCCATATCGTTTGTGAAGTTAATACAGCCATTTGCAATGGATCATTTGTGTTTAACCTCGTCACATTTTTTAAACTTGTCGTTAATAAATCATTCGATGCCCCTTCGTTCATTTCTTTCGGCGCAGTTACTTCCTGCTTCATTTTCATTTCCTTTTGCTCTGTTTTCTTCTCTTCTTTAGATTCATGATTTTTATGAGCTGTATTCGTTTGTCCACATGCTGCAAGACCAACTGCTGTAATTATTGTTATCCCAAAAACCCGGGTCATCTTTTTCACTATACCGCCTCCGTATGAATCATTTTCGAGCCAATATGATTATCTAAAATGGAATTTCAACTTTACAATAACAAGCAATTCTGAAGAAATTATGCAGATGCATTATAATCTGCACCATTTCTTCATGATTTTGCATTAAACTTTAAGTAACGATTATAACTATGGAGGGCTCTCTATGATTGATATACTGCTCGTAGACGATGAACCGAGAATGCTTGAATTATTAACACTTTACCTTACTCCAATTGGATATAATTGCATATGTGCACAATCCGGAGAAGAAGCTATTTCACATATAGAAAATCAAAACTTTAAATTTATTTTACTCGATATTATGATGCCAAAGATGGACGGATGGGAAACGTGCAAAAAAATCCGTTCATTTAGTAACGTTCCTATTATTATGGTTACCGCGCGTGATCAAACAGTAGATGTCGTCCAAGGATTAAAAATCGGAGCCGATGATTACGTAACGAAACCTTTCCATGAGGAGGAACTTTTCGCAAGAATTGAAGCTGTTTTACGGCGTACGAATCAAGATGCACAAATCGAATATCACGGCATTTTATGGGATGAGGCAAAACATTTTGTGTCTGTCCATGATGAAGAACTTCTTCTCACTCCAATCGAATTTTCTTTGCTCGGATTATTTTTACGCCATGTGAACTACGTATTAAGCCGTGATCAGCTCATTGAACGAATTTGGGGATTAAATACAAATACAGAAGATAGAACTGTCGATTCACATATTCGTAATTTGCGTGATAAATTACGAAAAGTAGATTTCCCTATTGATCACCATTTAAAAACAGTTTATGGAGTCGGATATCGATGGATTGATACTCTAGATTAAGGAGCAAAGCAATGAAGCGAATTTCTATTCAGCTCGGATTTTATTTTTTGATCGTTACACTTTTAATCGAAAGTGTTCTATTTGTCTCGCTTTATTATAGCCTTGTCAACAATAGAGTAAATGAAGAAATGACAGCTTTATTAAAGCGCGGAAATAGTCACAGAGATGTCCTTGAAAAGTATTTTGATAAGCAAACAATCTCCCATGTTGCACTAATGGAATCCGAAGCCGAAACCACTGTTGTTATTACAACTGCAAATAAGGATGTACTAGCTAAATCCAATGAAATAAATACTACTATAAAAAAGCATATTGAAAAGATGCAAACACGGACAGATCATGACGGAGCAATTATAGAGAATCATTGGAAAACATCTAATTATATATGTACAGTTAGTCCAATTATAGTCGCAGGAAAAACAGAAGGCTATGTATATATGTTTCTCGGAACAGCATCAATAGAAGAAATGGTGAATGGGCTAACAAGACAATTCATTATTGCCGGAGTCATTACTTTTCTATTAACAGCCATCACCATCTTTCTCTTATCACGGTTGTTAACAAAACCATTGTTACACATGAAACATGCCACTGAAAAAATGAGCAAAGGCGATTTATCTGTTTCATTAACAACTAGTCGAAATGACGAAATTGGTGAACTAGCATCGTCTATTCAAACGCTTGCTAATGATTTACATTATATGAAAACAGAGCGAAGTGAATTTCTATCGAGTGTTGCTCATGAATTACGAACACCGTTAACATATGTAAGGGGTTATGCGGATATAGCATTAAAAGAAAGCACATCGCCTGAACAACGTTTACGATATTTATCTATTATAAAAGATGAGTCTGATTACATTACAAACTTAGTTCAAGATTTATTTTCACTTGCACAAATGGAACAACATAATTTTTCTATTCAAGTAAAAGAAGTACATTTACACACCTTCCTGACTCGCATAACCGAAAAAGTAAACGCCATGTATAAAGAAAGATACATTAAAGTTTCTTTCTCTTGCCCTTCTACACTGCTAGTAAGCTTAGATGAGCAGCGATTTGAACAAGTTATAGTGAACATTTTGAATAACGCTTATAGACATTCAAAAGAATATTCTCATATCCACATTTCTGTTATAGAAGAAAATAAACGTATCTCCATTACAATTGAAGATGAAGGCGAAGGTATTCCGCCTGAAGACCTTCCTCACATTTTCGACCGCTTTTACCGCGTCGATAAAGCAAGAACACGCGCTACAGGTGGAACTGGCTTAGGACTCTCTATCGTGAAGGAAATTGTAGAACTACACGGCGGGAATATTACAGTCACAAGTGAAGTTGATTATGGGTCTTTTTTCACCATTTCATTACCATCTATATAAAAACACGGCTACTATCAGTAGTCGTGTTTGTTTATCCTTTAAGATTTTACTTTATAATATAAATTTACAAATTGCCCAAAACGTTTCGTATCCGTTAAAGTTAAATTGATTTCTGGGTTCTTGCCTTGAAATAACGGCACTCCAGAACCTAATATATGAGGTGTAATCGTAACAACATATTCATCAATTAGATTATTTTTAAAGAACTCTCTTAATAGACTTCCTCCACCGACCATCCATATTTTAGATCCTTCTTGTGCTTTTAACCTTTTTGTAAACTCCACTACATCTTCATTTACAAACTCTACATGTCCGTTCGTGCCTTTTTCTGAATTAGAAAAAACATAACATTTTTTGTCTAAGTACGGGAATGTTTCCGTATGCTCTACTACATAATCGTACGTTCTTTTTCCCATGATTATTGTATCAATCGTTTCATACATGTCTGTATAACCGTTATCTCCCTCTCCTTCCGTTTCCATTAACCACTGTAAATCATCATCTTCTTTCGCAATATATCCATCCAAACTAGCTGCAATAAATAAAACTATTTCACGTGACATATCTTTTCCTCCTTGCATCTCATCTTGATAACATATGATGTAAACAATATACTAAAAGTAAAACATGACAATTTATGTCATGTTAAAAAGAAAAAAGGTGATACATTTGTCAAAAGCTAAACGCTTATTAGATATTCTTATATTTGCTTCTGCCAAAAAGACATTTACAGCTCAAGAAATAGCTGATGAATTTAATATTTCCGTTCGTACTGTCCATAGATACATTTTAGATTTAAGTGATATGGGATTACCCATTTATGCTGAGCAAGGTCGTAACGGCGGCTATAAAGTATTAACGAATAGAGTTATTCCCCCTATTTTATTTACGGAAGAAGAAGCAGTCTCCATCTTTTTTGCTTTTCAGTCTTTAAGCTACTACCGAGACTTACCTTTTAATACCGAAATCAATTCTGTTACTCATAAACTGTATGGTTCTCTACAAGATGATGCGAAAGCGAAAGTTGATACAATACGTTCTTATATCGCTTTTTGGAATCCGAAAAGAACAATTGATACACCTCTTTTAAACGAAGTGTTAACAGCGGCTATCGAAAATAAAAATTTACACTTCCAATACGAATCTAAATCGGGGATAAAAACAAAGCATGTTCATCCGATCGGTGTATATGCTCACGACGGTTTATGGTATTTGCCCTCCTATGATTTTAGTAGAAAAAAAGTATTACTGTATCGCGTCGATCGTATTCTTTCCATATTATCAATGGAAGAAAATAAGGATACATTCATGAATTTAGAAGAGTGGTTTACCTCTAACTCTAACGTAGTATACAGTCCTATTCAGTTACATGTTTTACTGACAACAGAAGGTGTGCGCCAATGTAAAAGCGTGCCTTACCTTGAAGAATTCGTGGTAATAAACGAAGACGGGACAGGATATATACATTCAACAATTGATAAAGGAGAAATCAATTTTATTACGCCTTTATTTTATAGGCTTGGAAAAGATGCACGAGTTTTAGAACCGAAAGAACTAATAGATGGTTTGCGTATTCGTGCGAAAGAAGTTTTACATATGTATGAAGACGAAAAAAGCTGCTAAATGTAAGCAGCTTTTAGTGTATTTGTTCCTACTGTTTTACTATTGACGAATATCAAACCACCAACGATTTTTCGAATTCATGTTTTCAGTGTCACCAATCCCTCTGTAATTGAAAGCATCCAAAAAGATTGAATCTAGTTTATCTTCATCTACAAAATAACCTAAGTTAACTTTTACCGTTTCTCCTGGTCGAATACTGCCAATATTGTAGAAACTTTTCCCATCTCCGTGAGGCTCTAAATAATCAACTTCGCCCGTCATAATATTTTTCTCGGCAATTCCATCTTCTTTAGCGTAGTTCCATGCATTAGCTTTAGATTTAAGCAGTTTTATAGATGGATGCATATAAATTTCTTCTGTCGCCTGCTTACCTATATTTTTCACTGTTGTTGTTAGATAAATAAATTTAGGATGAACTAATTTTGACTCTACTAATTGATCAATTGAATCTTTACCATTTCCAATTTTATATTTATCCCTTCTATATGGTATCAATCGTCCAGCTTGATCCAAAGCCTGATTCCTGCTTAGTATTCCTAAGCCCATTTCATAAAAGTTCTCTTGTTTAAAATCTTTGATTGAATCAAAGACTTCAACTTTTTCTATCACATATTCAATTTGGCTGTTATCCATAGATATCGTTACTGGAACCTTTTGCCCTATATGAAATAGTCGTTTGCTATCTTTTTTCAAAGGAATCACCTTAGTTTTTTTAGGTTCATCTGCTTCGCTAAAATACTTTTTATCATAATCCGTTATATATGATGCCTTTTCTTTTGAAGTAAGCTCAAGTGAAATATTCCCTAACACATCTATCATTTGTTCTTCGTTTATATCTGACCCAATAAAACTTTCTAACATAATCCCTTCTTTCTCAAAAAAGAGAAAGACCTTCCTATCAAACATTACATTGTTGTTTCCAGTTTCTTTATGAACAATTACTGCTTTCCTACCATTTATCTCTTTTTCTTCATAGCTTTTTGAATACAAAGTTTGAAAATCTGCATTTTCTCCTATTCTCCAAAGAGCAAATGAAAAACCACCCATTACGTCGTTATCTTTAAATGAATATTTCATAGCACTATCATCAATTGCTTCCATATTTTCTGGCAATTTACCAACCTTCAACTTATACCACTTATTACTCTTTTTCGGATCCTTATTTGTTACTGAAACATTTACTTCGTAATTTTGTTTTTGGACAATCATATTGTAGACTTTTACTGCACCAAAAACGGTTGTCGGCATACCAATCAATAAGCAAGCAGCAGCGATTAACATACGATGTCTTTTACGCTTTTTCTGCGGTTGTCCATCTTTCAGCTTCATTTCCTCCATAAACAATTTCTTTTTACGTGTATATGTATGTGAAAATTCATGTCGTTCTTCGAGTTTATCAAAATCATCTAAAGCAATTTTTTCAGCAAGTTCATACATTTCTTTGGAGTTCTTTGAATTCGTCATGTTGTATACCTCCTATCATATTTTGGACTCGTTTTCGAGCGCGTTCAAACTGCTTGCGGACATTAGCCTCCGTAATCCCCATTACACTTGAAATTTCTTGATACGTTAAGTTATAGAAGACTTTGTACTTAAACACCTGTCTGTTAGATTCATTTAACTCTTTTAGCAATGTATCAATTTGAACCTCAGACATTTTACGTTTTTCCCACTCTTCAATATTTTCATCTACTGCTTCTATTGATTCTCTTTGATATTCTTCTAAAAATGTTTCATGTCGTTTATTTTTCCGGTAGCTATCAATCGCCTTATTTTTCGCGACCCTCAAAATGTAGCGTTTAAGCTCTTGCATGTTCAAGCTATGGAGATTTTCCAAGTTCTTATAAAGAGTAATAAACGTCTCTTGAACTGCATCTTCAGCCTGCTGAATATTATTTAAAATAGAATACGCTACATAATAAACTTTTTGTTCGTACAACTCGTATAGCTCTTCCATCTTTTCGTAATCGTTGTTTGTAACTTTCATATAATTCCTCCTCTCACTCTATATAACGAATGAACGATATACTTTGTGACACTGCAAAATCTTTTTATAGATAAAATTTAATAATAGAATAAACAAAAGCCCAATTTCTCTATTGTAACTAAGAAATTGGGCTTTTGTTTATTAGAATTTTCCTCACTGTTCCATTAAGAACATCCCTCTTATGCCTTTTCAGTAAGCCGTATTTGCTCTATCGCTTCTTTTAACAAATCTCTTGTCTCTTCAAAGTTATGATTCTTCTTTTCCCCCGGTTGCACCGTATAAAACTCAGCAAATGAGCGCTCTTTATATCTTGGTACCACATGCATATGGTAATGTGTTAACTCGTTAAAGATTCCACCATTTTGACAAATTGTAATTCCATCTGGTTTATATAATGCCTTAATCGCTTTTACAATAATCTTAGAAGCATCCATAATCGATTTCGCTACAACGTCATCTAATTCGTCTACTTCTACAACATGCTGCTTCGGCACAATTAAAGTATGGCCTGGATAAAAAGGTTCATGATCTAAAAAGCATGTTACATATTCATCTTCATATACTTTATATATTTTTTCTTATTCGTTTGCTAATTTACAACCTAAACAATCCATTACACTTTCCCCTCTCTCTAAAACATAAAAACGTGAGAACCGTATTCTCACGTTTTTATATTTCACTTTATTAGTTCAATTGTTTCCGTAACTTTTATACTATCTTTTACAGATTGAACAATCGTGCAATTTTTCACTGCAAGTTGCAACGCCTTGTCCAACTGCTCCTCTGTAATGTTTTGTGCTTTAATTTTATAGTGCAAATGAACACTTTCAACTGGTTTTGATAAAGCTTCACTTCTACCAATTTCCGTTTCAATTGTAAACGTATCGTATGGAATACGTTTCTTTTCTAAAATTGTTCGAAAGACAATTGCACTACACCCTGCGATAGAGGAAACGAGTAATTGTAACGGTGAATATCCGTTTTCTTTTCCAATCGCTAATTGACCATACGATAAATCTGCCTCTATATCATGGTGTTTGATTATTAGTTTCATTTGTTTTTTCCATCTCCACTTTCATCGGTTTCTGCCGTTTCTTACTCATATAATAATATATATAGCAGAAAATGATAAATGGAATACCACAGTATAACGCCATTCTTTGTTCTGGAATAAACGCTAAACTAATAACAACGATACTATTTGTAATTAAAGCTAAAATAGGAACAATTGGATATAACGGTGTTCTATACTTTAAGTCCTCTAACTTTCCTCCGCCTTTTATATACTGGCTTCTAAAGCGTAGTTGCGATAGAGCAATAATGATCCAACTTGATACAGCTGATAAACCAGCTATAGATAATAAATACATGTATACTGTATCTTCTGCAAGGAAGCTTGTGAATAAAGAAAGACCAGCTACAGCAATCGTTACGACTAGCGCTGTAATTGGAATACCACGCTTATTTACTTTCTGGAAGGAAGTTGGTGCCATTCCTTCATTTGCAAGTGACCATAATATACGAGTTGCCGCATATAATCCTGAATTCGCTACAGATAGTAACGCTGTAATAATAACGAAGTTCATAATATCAGCTGCGTATGGAATACCGATTTTATCAAATACGACTACGAATGGACTTTCAATTACGCCTGCTTCTTTCCAAGAAATTAATCCTACTAAAATTGTCATTGTTAAAATGAAGAATAACATAATGCGCCATACTGTATTACGGATCGCACGTGGAATTGTTTTTTCTGGATTTTCACTTTCTCCCGCTGCAATTCCGATTAACTCTGTTCCTTGGAATGAGAAGTTAACTGTAATCATTGTAAGTAATACGGCAGCTAATCCATTGGGGAATAACCCGCCATCGCTTACAAAGTTAGAGAAAAGAGGTGCCGCTTCTTTTCCATCGTATGGTAAAAATCCTAGCAATGCACTACCACCAAGAACAACAAATGCAAGAATTGTAACTACTTTAATACTAGAGAACCAAAATTCTAATTCAGCATAACTTTTCGCCGAAATTGCGTTTGAAGCATATAAAATAACGCCGAATACAAGACACCATACCCAAACATCAACATTCGGAAACCATCTTTTCATCATTAAACCGATTGACGTTAATTCTAGTCCTACTGTTACAGCCCAGCCAAGCCAGTATAACCAGCCAATCATAAAGCCAGTTCCTGGTCCAATAAACTTCGTCGCATACTTTTGGAAAGATCCTGAAACCGGCATCGCTACCGTTAATTCTCCAAGACAAAGCATTGTTAAATACATAATAAATCCGCCCACTAAATATGAAAGGATGGCTCCCCCTGGTCCAGCCTGATTAATGGTGTAACCTGAACCTAAGAAAAAACCTGTCCCGATTACACCACCAAGTGCGATCATAAATAAATGTCTACTCTTCATCGTACGATGTAATTTCTCATTCGTTGGTTGCTGCATCTAAATCCTCCCCCTACCGATACCCCTATATCTTGTTAAAATTTTCTGATAATAAAAATATACACGAAAGCGATTACAATTTCTATATAAAATTAAAACTTTTCTGATAAAATAATATAAAAAATTGAATTATCACGAGATTTAGATTCTAATTAGAGGAAAATAAGGTTAAACAAGGAAAAAACCTTTACATATATTGTAAAGGTTAACGAAGTTCTAATCTTCTCGATAAAATTGATAAACTATAATTTACGATAAAGTACATACAAGCTACTACTATAAACGTTGGAATCATATAATTCACATTCTGTCCGCTAATAATTTGAGCATTATGCATAAGCTCTGGCAGTGATATAACAACTGCTAATGCTGTATCTTTCAGCAATGAAATAAACTGACTAACAAGCGGCGGGACCATTCTTCTTAATGCTTGTGGTAAAATGATATGCCAAAGCGCTTGAACATACGTTAATCCTGAAGATCTTGCGGCTTCAATCTGTCCTTTTTCAATAGATAATAGACCACTTCGAACAATTTCAGATATCATTGCCGCTTCAAATATTGTTAACGCAACAATTACAGCTGTTATAATTTCTAATTTCAATCCTGCTTCTGGAAGTGCAAAATAAGTGAAAAATATAATTAAAAGTAGTGGTAAATTTCGAATCACTTCAACGATAATTCCTAATATTTGTGAGACGACAGGTATTTTCATGTAGCGCAATATCCCTATTACACTCCCAATAATAAAGCTAAGTACAATCGCTACAAGCGCTACCTCTAACGTTATGAGTAATCCTTTTAATAAAAAGAGGATATGATCCCCTGTTATAGCTCCCTTAAAATCCATTTACACCGCCTCCTTTGCCAAGCGTTTTTCTAAATAACGCACTAGCATACTGAGCGGAATTGTTAATATTAAATAAAACATCCCGACAAATATATAAACATCAAACGTAACAAACGTC